>Ga0302194_10000242_pt1 | contig 37576 bp, 52 predicted proteins | sample II_Bog_N1_1_FD_200227 | JGI IMG/M metagenome (GOLD analysis project Ga0302194, IMG submission 200227) | Peat permafrost microbial communities from Stordalen Mire near Abisko, Sweden - II_Bog_N1_1 | ecosystem: Environmental > Terrestrial > Soil > Wetlands > Peat | place: Sweden: Abisko...
TACCTTTGACAGGATCTCCTCACCATCGTCGTCAAAATTCGTTAAACCGCAAAAGAAAGACTTGCCCTTGGCTACTTCGATGGGAAATGTGCTTTCTTACCTCGAAAATGATCGGTATTTGAGCAATGAAATACTGAATCGCTTTCAAATCGAAGCGAACGGCGATGAAATTGTTTTTCCATATCTTGATGAGAAGGAAGAGCGAATTTTTGTTAAATATTTGAAAATCGACCGACCGAATGGAAAAAAACAAATCCGAGTCGAAGCAAATTGTCAGCCCTGTTTATTCGGATGGCATTTAGTACTCAATGCACGAAAAATAATTTTATGTGAAGGCGAAATCGACGCGATGACTGTAAGTCAATATGGATTTCCCGCTTTGTCTGTACCATTTGGAGGAGGCACGGGCGATAAGCACAAATGGATTGAATATGAATATGAAAAATTATCTGTATTTGATCAAATTTATCTCTGTTTTGATAATGATAGTGAAGGCAAGGCAGCTGCAAATGATGTCGCTGAACGCCTTGGTCGATTTCGATGTAAAATTGTTACACTTCCTTTAAAAGATGTAAATGAGTGTCTGGTCAATGGTTTAAGTAAAGAAGATTTTGTTTATTATTTGAAAGACGCAACTACCTGTGATCCTGATGGTTTAAAAGATGCCAGCGTATTTGAAGACGCATTTATCAAAGAATGTTTTTACGCGGATGATTCTAAAAAAGGATATGAATCCCCATGGAGTAAAACGCAACAGAGCATACGATTTAGACCTAATGAATTATCGATTTGGACTGGAATTAATGGTCACGGGAAAAGCCAATTTTTGGGGCAAGTGATTCTCGATTTGATGATACAAGGAGCTAGAGTATGCGCGGCAAGTCTAGAGCTTCGACCCTATAAGTTCTTAAAAAGATTAACCATTCAGGCTACAGCAATGAGAAATTTTAGCGAAGATTATGCTCGAGCTGTGTTCCAATGGTACGGAGAAAAATTATGGTTAGTCTCATTGACAAAAAAAGAAAAAGCGGATGCAATGATGCAAATGTTTGAGTATGCCCACCAACGTTATGGGATAGATGTCTTTGTTATTGACCCTTTTACGAAGCTCAGTATTTCTCAGGATGATTATAAAAGGCAAACGGAATTCATTGAAGAGTTGTGCGATTTCAAAGAAAGAAATAATTGTCATATTCATCTAATTGTTCATCCTAGAAAACAGGAAAATGAGTCATCAAACATTAATAAAATGGATATAAAAGGAACAGGCGCGATTACTGATTTAGCAGATAACGTATTTACCATATGGCGAAATAAAGAAAAAGAAAGAATTAAAAACATACAAAAATATGGAGGCACGTTGAAGCCCGCAGATCATGATAAATTGCTGATGAGTGATGTTATGTGGAAATGCGACAAACAACGTGATGAGGATGGCGGAGAAGGCGTATTTGGATTTTATTTTGATAATGACTCGCTTCAATATCTTGAAAATGAAAGTCATCATGCTAAAAGATATGTTGAATACTCATGTCTATCCGAATAAATAAAAACAAAAAGCTGGCTGAGGGAATGATTCATTCTCTCGCCTGTAAATACAAAGTAAACATCAAATTAATTACTGGATTTATTGTGGCGCGTTTGATGGATGATCAAGATATATTAGACTTTCAAAAAGGATTGCTTTCAGAAGAGGTATTGAAGTTGCACGTTAAAGTATGGGTAAAGAGCGGCATGCCGGATTATAGAAATGGAAAAACAGTGCCTCTATGAAACAAGAGCCCACCCGCACACAAAAAGCCGCATAGGAGTGAGCCATATTTTCCTAAATTTAAGTTAACACATGTGATTGTCTGATTTCATCCATTAGTAAATCAGTATTTTTATTTTTAAATCTTCTCCACCTTTTCCCCGTTAAAATGCTTATGATAATTTCATTTTCCTTTGATACCACATTGGCGGCAAAACGCTGACGGTTCTTTGCCATGTCCCATAGCATCGGCACTATTTTGGTAACTTGATCCATGTTATCCCCTTAATCTTCGTCTCTAGATGAGTCGTAGTCGACATCACATTTATGATAGTACCTTTCATCACATTCGCTGCATATCCCGCATTGACTTAGACATTCATATTCATCGCCGAACCAGCCATCCATCATTCCATGATAAGCCATTATATAACCTCCTTGTTATTCATCTTAAGAATACAAAATTCTTTGAGCATAGGGATCATTTCGATTAAGTCATCGATGTTTTTAAATTCCTGATTCAGCATATCCTCTATCCATAATCCATAAGAGATAGATTCCTTTATTGAATGATTGAACCACCAAATATCAACCGATATATTTGCAGTTCGCCCAAGGTTTAGATGAACCCATTTAATGAATTCATTAACTTTGTCTAACTTGAAAGGGTCTATTATCATTTTATTATCCTGTTATTTTCGATTAAAAAGTTTATTAATTTCACTAAGACCCATAAAAGGCCAGAACACAGCAAAAAGTATGACTTCTGCCCTGCTTGTATTTTACTTCCAGACCTTATTATTTTGCTTGGTGATTGCATTATGCAAATAAAAATTACTATTGTCAATAATATTTGCTTAAATATCTTTATAAGTGCTATTTAGCAGAGTTATTTTCCTTTTGATGAAGCTATGCTATTATTAGAAAAATAAATACAGCTAAGGATAGCGTATGTTTTGTAGCCGGTGTGGTGGTTCAGGAGAAGTTTATGGAAATGGAATGCTCAAGATTGATTGTTTTGTTTGTGATGGCGATGGTTCCTATGAGCCTGAAAAGGTTGTAAAAACGGTAAGAATTGATAAGAAGAGCAAAGCTTATAGAGACGCGATTAAAGAATTAATGGCCCTAAATCCCAACATTGATAGAGGCGAAGCTGCTAGAATGTTTGAAGAAGCTTATAACAAAAGTTGAGGTGCATTGTGGACACAGAGAAGCCCAAAAAGAAATATAATTATACAAAAAAGCCGGGTCGTCCCACAAAATACACTCCAGAGCTTATAGATGAGATTTGTGAAGCTATTGCGTCTTCTGAGCTTGGGTTGCAACATTTATGTGATGCTAATCCACATTGGCCTGAACGAGCTCGTATATTTATATGGCGTAGAAAATACCCGGAATTTAAGCTCAAATACGATAAGGCAAAAGAAGAGCAAACCGATGTTTGTTTGGAATATATGCAAGAAATTGTGAACGAGCCTCATACATATACCGACAAGGATACCGGCGATAAAAGAGTCGATGTTGCAATGCTTAAAGTAAAATTAGATAACATGAAATGGCAGATGGCTAAGCTTAAGCCTAAGAAGTTCGGCGATGCTAAAAGTGATGTTGATACATCTCATGCTGCTGAAAGTCAAAAAGCACTAGAGCATGAAAAGAGATTAGAAGAAGCATATAAAAAGGATTGTTGATGACTAAAAAACATGTAGAATTAACTCATGTTATTGACCTTATTTGCAAACCCAAAAAAAATAAAATAATAAACCCGCCAAGCCTCTGTTGGTTTCTCACACATTCCAGACATGCTCAAACCGCGCGGGTTCCTATATAGGGATTTAAATGATGTTTCCAATTGATACGGGTAATAAGCTCCCTAATAGTTTTAGAGACGAGATTGTTCCATTATTAATAATAATTGACGAACTGTCTCTCTCTATTCAGAACTTACAATCGCGCGTTGATAGAATCGTTGCGCTGTGCTCCTCTGATCGAATGCAGGAAATTATTAGAATTATTGATAATGTAGACGAACGCGTTTGGGAAATATTAATGTAATTTATTGCAACATACTGAAAACAACCTATAGCGCATCTCAGTTTTATAGCTGGGTTGTTCCCTAGCGGCCCTCTAGCGCGCGAAATGGGCATTAGAGTTGGAATTGATAAAAAATGACAATCAATTCAATCACATGAAAAACACCATTAAATCAGTTGGTTATATAAAATTACAGCAATGGGATCACATGAGATATGTTTTTAATACTAAAAAGGAAGTTAAATGGCCATATTGAATCAATGGATTGATGATAAGTTAGCAGTCATAGCCAGCAATTTACCTACATTAATACATCAAGACGCCGCAAGCTTTGCATCTGGCTACAATACAGGTTATAAATCTGCACTGCTTGACCTTGAAAAAAAACTAGATAATATATTGGAGGGCTCAGATGGCTACCCTCCTTCATTGCCTCAGATTTATAAATCCACTTCGGAATTTGGAGATTTATTTTGATGGACAGCATACTCACCTGTAAAAAATGCCAGCAACCGCTTGATAAGCCTGAATTAAATGAGTCTCTACCAGATAGCTCTAATGATTCACCATTGATTACTACTTCCGCTATAACCACTGGAGCAGGGAGAAATCATATGATTGACTGGGTGATTGAAGTAGTGAAATTATGTACATGGTTAGGGATAATATATTTCATGATAAAAACATTTAAATAGATTATTCCCCGTTAGCTCAGTTGGTAGAGTTCGTGACTGTTAATCACGCGGTCGGTGGTTCAAGCCCATCACGGGGAGCCACACTACAAGCGGAAGAAATAGCATTCAACCAGCCCCAATCCTGGTTGATGGGTGTCAGCACGCACCAGACAATGGACTGTCCCTACTTTAAGGGAGTAAATGTTCTTCAGTGCTCTGCAAGGGTCGGCAGTAGTAAGGATCGAAGAGGGTGCAATCCCCTCCTTTACTTTTAATAGGACTTTGATGGTCACAGAAGATGAACGATTGCGATTACGATCAAAGCTCAAGGGAAGTCTTATCGAGTTTACAAGATACTTTTATCCATTACTAACAGGCCGTACATTTATTGTGTCACAACCCCAGGGTAGAGAATCTCACCACTTGATTATTTGCACTGCTCTCACCCGAGCTGCACGATTAGAAATACCTAATCATAAATTATTAATTAATGTCAGCCCAGGCTCAGGAAAATCAACATTATTATCCATGTGGATTGCATGGACAATGGCTAAATACCCTGATTCACGCTTTCTATATATTTCATATTCTAAAGTACTAGCTGCAAAGCATACGGAAACAATTAAACGTATCATGCAGCTCTCAACTTATGGACATTTATTTGATGTAAGGATTAGACATGACTCAAAAGCCAGAGAATATTTTCAAACAACTGCTGGCGGAGCTGTGGCTGCATTTGGAAGCGGTGGAGCGATTACCGGCCAAGACGCAGGGCTGCCAGCACTTAAGCGATTTTCAGGTGCTGTTATTATTGATGATGCGCATAAGCCGGATGAAGTACATAGCGATACAATTCGACAATCTGTTATCAACAATTACAGAGAGACTATCCAGCAGCGTGCACGCGGAATAAATGTACCAACAATCTTTCTGGGGCAACGACTACACGAAGACGACTTAGCCGCGTATTTGATTTCAGGAAAAGACGGTTACGAATGGCACAAAGTCATTCTAGAAAGCCTTGATGGCGCTGGAAATGCGATGTACCCAGAGATAAATCCCAAGGAGATGCTCTTTAAGAAGCAAGAGACTGACCCTTACGTATTCGCCAGCCAGTATCAACAGAATCCCATTCCCTCAGGTGGTGCATTATTTAAACCTGAGTGGTTCGTGATGCTGGAAGAAGAACCGAATGTATTGTATAGTTTTATTACAGCAGATACCGCAGAAACAGCAAAAAGCTATAATGATGCGACTGTATTTAGTTTCTGGGGCATATATGAAATTGAATCTTTTGGTATAAAAACAGGTCAATTTGGGATTCATTGGATAGATACCCTTGAGACAAGAATTGAACCTAAAGATTTAATGCCAACTTTCTTGGATTTTTGGCAGGAATGCATGCGCTATAAGAAACCTCCCGAAATGATTGCTATAGAAAAGAAATCGACTGGTGGGACCCTGTTAAGTTTATTGGACGAAATACGAACCGCAAAGCTTATGGACATTCCTAGAACAAGAGAGCAAGGAAATAAGACAAAACGATTCTTAGAATTGCAGCCATATATAGCTAAAAGACGCGTTTCTTTCCCAGCATACGGACGCCATGTAAAGCTTTGTTTGGAGCATATGAGTAAAATTACAGCGAATGAGACGCATCGTTGGGATGATATTGCAGATACATGTGCGGACGCTGTTAAAATAGCACTAATTGATAAATTACTTATCTCTGCGCATATCAATGGCACTAATTACGATGAGATAGCAAAAAACTTAACACTGCACCGCACAAACTTAAATCGACTCAGAAAGAATGCGTATACAAAATAGTTAAATAAGATACAATAAATACATCTAAAGAGAAAGGATTCTCTTAAAGGAGCTGCTACATGGACGTAGCGAAACGCTATCAAGATAATCTTGCGCGCATCAAGAAAAAAGTACGCAATGCGCATGACTATTTCAAGCACAACTACGACCGTTACAATGAATTTCGGAAGTTTGTGTTTGAGTCGTCGTTAACAGAAGACGAAATTACTCTATTGATGTCAAGGAATCTACCTCAGTTGGAGTTTAACGTTTTAGAGGCTTACCTCAGTAGGCTTTTAGGTGAGTTCTCAAAACAAGAGCCAGATATTAAAGTCAATGCTTTTGATGAAGACCGGGCCGACCCTGTAACGATTAAAGTAGTCGAGCAGCATCTGAAACATGTGTTTATGGACGCAAACAATGAGCACACTCGGTACGAGGTCTACAAAGACTTATTATCGGGTGGGTTTAGTGTCATGAAAGTCTTTACTGACTATGAACATCCAATGTCTATGAATCAAGCCATCAAATTCTCTAGATGCGAACCCACTCTTTGTGGTTTCGATAAGATTGCCCGATATTCACATAAAGGCGATGGCAATTTTTGTTTTGAATTATTTCCTAAAGATGGAGATGAGTTTCAAGAAGAATATCCAGACATCTCTATAGCGACATTGAATTTTAGAAGAGATTTTTCGGGGTTCAATTGGTCGTATCTTAATGACAATAGCAAAATTGTTGTTGTCGGAGACTACTACGAGAAGAAACGCAAAGACGAAACGATTGTCGAAGTGCGCGATGCCGGTGTCATGACCATGAAAAAATACCGAAAGATGGTTGATGAATGGGATGATATTACTGTACCTCCTTCGATTATAGGTAAATCCCGAAAGACAACAATAGACACCATCTGCCGCTATCGGGTAATTGAAAGCCAAGTTATCGAATACGAAGAAACTGATTACAGCCATCTGCCATTGGTATTTATTGACGGCCATTCATTGTTGATTAAGACTCCACGAAATGGCAATATTAGACAGGTAACAAGACCCTATGTCTATCATGCAAAAGGTGCACAACGCCTTAAAAACTATGCAGGTATTTCGCTTGCTAATGAAATTGAAAACACGGTACAACATAAATTCATGGTGGCTAAAGAAGCTCTTCCAAAAGAAGAAAAGTTTCTTGATGCGTACCGAGATGTACAGAAAGAAGCTGTACTTGTATTCAATTCTGTACATGAGTCTAACCCTGATTTACCTATTAATAATCCGATAAGAGAGATTCAACGCGTGCCGGCTCCTCCTGAGATTGCGCAAGCGTTTACAGGTACTGATTCACTTATTCAAAACGTACTCGGTTCATATGATGCTAGCCTTGGGATTAATAACAATCAATTGTCTGGAGTGGCGATTGTTGAAGCTGCAAGTCAATCTAACGCAACAGCAATGCCTTATATCGTTGGTTGCTTGCAAGGATTTCAGCGTGTGGCCCAAATTTATGTTGATTTGATGCCCAAGTACTTCACAACACCTCGAACTATACCCATCTTAGATGAAGAAGGAAAACGACACTTTGTCCGTATCAACTCTGAAGGCGGTATGCCGATGGACTTTGATACTAATGCGCTGAATGTCTCACTCAAAGCTGGTGCTAGCTTCCAAGTTCAGAAATCCAGAACAATTATGATGGTGAAAGAGATTATGGGCATGTCGCCTCTTGTAGCTCAGTTTATGGCTGAGAAAGGCTTGAACTTCATTCTCGACAACATGGAAGGTAAAGGCGTTGAAGAATTGAAGTCACTCATTAATGAATGGGTACAACAATACCAACAAGAGAAGAAGCAAGCCCAGGAAGCGCAACAACAAAACCCTGCGGCGATGAAGGCTCAGACGGATGCTGCGAAGCTTCAATTCGAACAACAGAAAGCGCAAGCACAATTCCAAATTGACATGGCTAAATTGCAACAAGCAGAACAGAAAGTTACAGCCGATTTACAATTAGGACAGCAATCAAGCAGCGTGCAAGTGCTCAAAGCAATGACTGAGCGATTTGCAAAACAAGTCGATTATTCTTTGAAGCATAAAGATATGGGCCATAAACACATTAAAGAAGCTTTGGAAACGCATCATAAGATAAGGCAATCTCATGGAAAGCATAGAGCACATAACTGAGTTAAATGGGAAGCAAATGAGTAGCATCAGCTTTGGAGAGTTAGTAAAGCAATTAACAGGCGCATCTTTTGAGGCAGTTTATAAGGACTATTTAAACAAAGGAGAAGGCAATGGCAAAAGGGAAGGTAACTTGGAATGATTTACATTCCGCTACATTTAATGAATTAAAGAAGACATACCGAATTAATGACCGCCAACTTGAAAATCAAGTAAGAACACATATGGATGGCGCTGGTAACGCAGAACGACGCGAATTATACAAAACAGTATGGGATAAGAAAAGATGATCACAGTGCAATCTCTGGAAGCAAGAAAAGATATATTAGCTACAACGCTTTGCAGTTGTGAAGAAAATTTGGCATCAGTAAAACAACGCGCAAAGATTATTAAAAAAGAAATTGAGAATACACGAGGCGCTATTCTTGAACTAGAAAGCCTTATTGATGGAGTCGATCATGCCTCTTACTAAAGGCAAAAGTCGCAAAGTTATATCTGAGAACATTTCGGAGATGGTCGCTGCTGGCCATCCACGAAAACAAGCAATTGCTGCCAGCCTAAACGAAGCTCGTGAATCTGGTGCAAAAATCCCAAAAAAACCTAAGGACCAACAAATGAAGCACGAGCATAAAAAAGAACATCACAAAGAAGATCACAAAGAACATGCTAAGAAAGAACCCCATGGGAAACATGAGGCACATAAAGACATGCATCATCACCACAAAGAAATGCATAAACATCATATGAAAGAATTAAAACACCATGAAAAAATGATGTCGCACCATCACAAAGGAACAAAAAAAAAGTAGGCCATCCTGATAAAAAGGAAGATGAAGGATTAATACGTAAAATGGTTAAAAAGGGCTGTTTAAAATGATAAAAGAATTAGAACAAAGATTGGATGTTATATGTGAATCACTAGAAGGTCAGAAAGAAGAGTTTGAAGAAGCTGCTACGCTTTGCGCCCAAGCAATAAATGGAATGAACCAACGAGTCGAAAGGATAGAAAAATGGATGGAAAACGTAAATCAGTTAAGAAAGATAAATCGGGAAAAGATAAAAGCCCATACTTGAGACACGAAGAAAAGGATACAAAGAAAGCATTTAAATCGGTTGAAAAATCTGTAAAGCCTGTTGCAAGAGATACAAATAAAACGAGACGAAATACTACTAAAGCTCGTATTGTTGGTGATACGGTAAAGACAGAAAAGCCCGCTGCGAATCTCAGGAGAGCTATGAAAATAGGGATGAAAAAAGATTGTTAATTAAATATTTATACGATTAAGTACAGGGAGGTTAATATGAGTTTATTTAGTTCGATGATATTGCCGAGTTTAGAAAAGGGTCTGATTGCCTTAGAACCTGAATTTAAGATATTTCTCTTAAGCCAAGCTAAAGCAGCTTTACCCGATTTATTAAACTGGATCGAAAGAAAGCATGCCGAAGAGTCTTTGGCTCAGACTGGATATAGTCATGACTAATAATTGGATAAAAGGGGCTATTAAGCATCCTGGCAAATTGCATCGTGAACTTGGTGTTCCAGAAGGAGAGAAAATTCCAGCCAGGAAAATGGCTAAGGCAGAGCATAGCAATAATCCCACGATTCGAAAAGAAGCCAATCTTGCAAAGACATTAAAAGGATTAAGGTCTAAGTAATGGACGAAAATAAAGAAAAATTGAATGAAAAGAAAGCGAAGGAATTTTTCATGCCTAAAAAATCAAATTGCGGGCGCGTTTCCTATCCAATTGGTCTTACTAAAATGCTGAAGGAATATGACAAAGAATTATTGCATAAACTACCCAATGAACTGAGGGGGGCTTTAAAAAATAATTATTCTGGCGCTTGTGATTATCATTTGAATGAATTCATACATGGGTTTTTTTAAGGGAGCTAAAAATGAAACAAAATGGCGGATACAATAAACCTTCTCATCCAAGGAAAGGAATGATCGACAATCACATTGTACGTGATAAACATCAAGAAGGAATCGAGAGAGTCAAGCAACGTAAAAGCGAACACGATCCTCGAGATACTGAGGGACATAACGGCAAAATGGGACGCGGTGATAAGGCCGAATGGGCACGCAAGGGCGATTCATTAACCCCTAGAAAAGCGTAGCAATTAAGCTAAAATCTAATAAGGACATTACAATGGGTATTTTACAATCTCCGCTTCCTATTCCGGTAACGAATGGGAATTATCCTCAATTCAAGTTTGCTGTATTTACTGACAATTTGGGCGCCGTAACGACTGCAGGATATTTAAATAGTAGTAATATTGTATCTGGATTTCCTTTATCAAATGCAGATATTGTGATGGCATTGTATAGTTACAATCAGCAAACTACCTCAGGAACATTCGGTATATTCACGGTTAATATCGCACCTGCATCGGGGCAAATTATTTTGACTTTATGGGGTAACTCAGGCGATGCAGTTCTCCCTACTACAGCAAACTATTTGGCACATTTTACAAATACCACAGGGACTATTTCTTCTGCCTCTGGTAATGTCATTCAGCCTGGAAATATTTCTGCGGGTTTGTCAGGAACAGCCGGAACAGTAGCCTCTTTCCCTTCTGTTGCAAGTAAAGGTTCTTTAATATTGGCAGGCGTTGCTAATACAGGAAATACTAATACGACTATCAGTAATTCTGCAATGGGTCAAGCTTCAGTGATTAGCATTCCAGATCCTGGAGCAGCCACAGCTAATTTTGTAGTAGCTCCCTCAGCTTTTGTGAATAATAATTTGGTACAGGCGAGTGGGACATCTGGTTTGCTTGTGGACTCAGGAGTTTCTGCAGCAAGCTTGCCTTCTGTCACTACTCCTACTATAGCTAACCATATAGCAGTATTTACTAATACCGCCGGCAATCTAGGTGAGGATGCAGCCACAGCAATCAATGGAGGCAACATACAAGCAGGCCTTTCTGGAACAGGGGGAACTTTGACATCTTTCCCAGCAGGAAGGCCAAACAGAGGTTCATTAACCGTTGCGGCGGCAGAAAATACGGGAAATACCGCTACAACCATTACTAACGCTGCAATGGGTCAAGCTTCAGTGATTAGCATTCCAGATCCTGGAGCAGCCACAGCTAATTTTATGCTTAATACTGGTGCTACGGCAATGGCTGCAGGAAGTAGTATTGTTATGGCCAAAGTGAATGGTACAGAAGTATCTAATGCGATGACAGCGAATGGTGTTGCTGGATTGATTACTACTTCCGTTATAACCATTGGAGCAGGAGGAAGTTATACGATTAACTGGACAAATTCTTTTATCACGTCAACTTCTGTTATTTTACTAACCTCTGTGGCGGGAACAAATACTATTCAGGATTACAATTTGAGATGTATACCCGGTAATGGCTCAGCATCTCTTATTATTTGGAGTACAAGTTCTGCATCTTTTAATGGAACTTTAACTTTAAGTTATTTGGTTATGTAATAAGTTGTAACCTTTTATCAGGCTTAATCTTTTTTCTTCCTTTTTGATTAAGCCTGATATCTTTACATCGGAATTAGATTTATTTTAAACCATTTATCTATTTCTATTTCCTTATAATAAACACGTCCGTTTAATTTGTAATAGGGAAAATCTTTGGCCGTGTATCTTATTCTTCTAACCCATCGCAATGATACCGAGTAATGACTTGCCAATTCCTTCTCTGTAAAGAATTTATTGTTATCTAATATCATATCATCCCTTTCAGTTATTCTATTCCATTTATAACTATATCCTGTCCTTAGCTATCGGTCTTCTACCTTGTTTTACCTTTTATTACCTTGTCTTACCTTTTATTACCTTCTTTATCATTTTATTCCTATACGCATCGAGACGCTCTTATTTATCAACTACATTGTTTGTGTGGGGCATGGATTGCTAGCAAAGGATTGCTAACCACATCAAACGAGACCCACGCGTTATGTGGGGATAGATTTTTAGCGTGACGGCGTAATAGTCCGAGACCTGTTCGATAGGCAGTGGCGTTACCGTGGCGGGGCAATAGCTAGAAGGAACGATGATGGACAATAGTGTTATGGATAACACCGCGCCTGATATTAATCAAGCGCCCGCAGACCTTTCGCCTCAGTCAAATGAGCGGAGTTTTAAGCAATCGGAATTAAATGAGATTGTTGGAAGAGCGAAACATGATGCCGTGGAGTCGTTTAAACGTCAACAGACGCAGCAACAGCCAGCGCAACAACATGCCGCTACAGAGCCAACGTATTCACAGAGATTATTGTCTGAGGATGATGTTAAACGCCTAACCGGCGAAGAACTGAATCGTCAACGCGAAGATTGGGAGAGGCAAAACCTTGAACGTCAACAAGCGGATGCAGCCAAAAGAATTGTGGGTTCATATCAAGAAAAGATTGCGGCGGGTAAAGATAAATATGAGGACTTTGAGACTGTCACGAATAATGTTGATATGCGCTACTATCCTAATGTTGTTCAACTTTTAGCTGAACATGTGGATAATGCCGCCGACGTATTTTATGACCTGGCAAGAAACAGAACTAAGCTTCATCAAATAGAATCTGTATGCCAACACAACCCTCAAGACGCAATATATGAGATTCAGCGTTTGTCTACCTCCATCAAGGCAAACAGTGATACCTCAAGAGTGAAATCATCCAATTCACCATTGTCCCAGCAGCGACCTTCTTCTACCGGAACGGATTCTGGCGGCGCTCTGTCAATGAAAGACTTGAAAAATAAATATAGAGCGTAAGGCCGCCTGAGTCCTAACTTAAATTCTAGTTAGGAGTTACTAACATGGCAGTTTTCCCTACGAATATTTTACAACAAGTACAAACCTATCAACGATCTGGGCTTGCACTATTACAGAACTTATGTTGTCATATTGCTACAGCTAATACAAAATTTAAAGATTTTGACTTAATACAAGCCAACTTGGGCTCGACTGTGACGTTCGATTTACCACCACGCTTTACCACTACTGCAAGTTTAGTTGCTTCATTTCAGCCAGCAGTACAAAGAGTTCAAACTCTTGCGTGTGACCAAGCAAACAACACTTCATTCGCTGTTACATCGCAACAACGTATCTTCAACCTGGAAAAAGGCGAAGAAGATTACATGCGAGTGTTCGGAAAGTCGGCTATTGCAGAGCTTGCAACTCAAGTTGAAGGCAACGTTGCTCTTAACTGGGCATCAGCAGTTAATTCACAATTAACTAATACGCTTAATACTTTCTCAGGCCCATACCGATTCTACGGTAATGGAACCCAAGCACTCACATCATACCAACAACTTGCTCAAGCCATCATGTTCTTCAAGAACTACGGCTCTGTGGCTGAAGGGATTAAGGTGTATCTTCCTGATACAGTTGTTCCAAGTATTGTAGGAAATGGTCTAAATCAATTCGTTCCACATAGAAATGATGAGATAGCAATGAGCTGGGAAGTGGGCGATTTTGGTACACCTCGTGTAAATTATTATCAATCTAACTTAATGCCTATCCATGTATCAGGTAACACAGGCGTAAACCAAAATACTCTAACTGTAGTTTCTGTAAACGATCCTACAGGACAAAACGTAACTCAAATTACTGTTTCTGGCGCTACTGCTAGTGACTTGAACGCTGTGTTCTCTGGCGACCTTTTCAGCTTCCAAGATGGGGTAACTGGATTTACTAATATGCGTTATTTAACGTATATTGGTCACTTTATATCGGCAAACTCCGTTCAATTCCGCGCAACTGCAAATGCTGCCGCGAACTCATCTGGTGTTGTAACAATCAACATCACTCCTGCATTGAACTGGGCTGGCGGTCAGAACCAAAACTTGAATCAACCTATTCAAGCTGGAATGCAAATTCTAGGCCTTCCCTCGCATCGTTGCGGCGGTATCTTGGGTGGCGATGCATTTTACTTAGCGATGCCTCAATTACCTGAACAATCACCGTACGATACAGCTAATGAGTATGATGATGACACAGGTTGTTCATTGCGATTAACATATGGTTCTTTGTTCGGCCAAAACCAGACTGGTATGATTTATGACGAAACACACGGCTCAGTGATCGTACCTGAGTACTCAATGCGTTACGTCATTCCATTATCACAAGGCTAATTGAAAGTCACCGTAACTGCGGTTTAAGTCACCGCAATTGCGGTGACTAACCTAACAAATTGAGGATTAATCATGGCTACATTTTCTGCACCATCCATACAGAACGACCCCATTTATGCGTTGCCACATCTGTATATTAGCGGCTTGAACATTTCTTTTGCTTCTACTACGGTAATAGCAATCGCTCCAGGGCAGGCACGCGATGCAAATGACATCATTGATATGCCTGTTAGCTTTCCAGATGCTCTGAATAACATTAATCCAGGCGTTTCATTCCGTGACTACCAGCAACCGCTTTTGATTAATTCCGCAATTGTCGGTGCAAATGGTTTAGATAAGGGAACTATCGCTGCAAGCTCGCAATATGCCATCTATTTAATTGGTGACTCACGAGGCTATAACCTTGTTGCTGCTGTAATTTCTTTAACCTCGAATGCATTTCCGACATTACCTTTAGGGTACGATTCTTATCGATTGCTCGGGTTTGCTGCCACTGACGGTTCATCACATTTTGTGTACGCGACTCAAAAGCCTCAAAACATGGTAGGCGCTCTTCAATACATTAATAACCCCGCGCTTAATGTTTTAACTGGTGGCACAGCGACAACATTTACCGCGATAGACTTAACCACGAATGCGGCAGTTCCAACAACCACTCTTCCCAATATCATCGTTGAATTATTTGTAACCTTCACTCCAGTGGCTGCGGGCGACACGGTTCAGTTTAGACCTACAGGCTCTTCTTCAACAGCTGGATTGGTAACAATAACTGGTTTAGTCGCGGGTATAGCTCAAACTCAATACATTCAAGTGATTGCCGGTGTCGGCGCATCTAAACCTGAAATTGATTACAAAGTAACATCAGGAAGTGATGCGGTTACGGTTGGAGTAGCTTCGTGGATTGGAGTCTCTAATACTGCATATCCAGCCTTAGTATAAGTAAATCAGACCATTTCGAGTATCTCCTCGGGGTGGTCATTTAAAGGAATTTTTATGGCTTCTGCATCTTTTCAAAACAGCGCAGTATATGCATTGCCGCATTTATATCTTCAAGGATTGCAGATTGCTCCTGCTTCCCCAAACGCAACGACTATAGTAGCGGTTGCACCAGGGGCTGCACGAGATTCTGCCAATGTTATGGATATGGTTGTAGGTTTAGGGAATTACGTAGGTTTTAACGAGCCTCCATTACAATATTTAAATTATCAATCTGGTCTCTTCGTCGACTCTACAATAAATGGCGCGAACGGCCTTGATTCAGGAACGATTCAGCCAAGCACGCAATATGCTGTGTATTTGATTGGTGACTCACGTCAATACAATAATGTTGCCGCTGTTCTGAGCCTGCCTAGTAATACTTCCCCTACATTGCCCAGAGGATACGATTCATATCGTTTGCTTGGATTCTTAGGCACAAATGGGAGTGCATTATTCCAATACTTAAACTCTGAGCCTCAAAATATTGCAAATATACAAACTTATTTCAACAATCCCCCTATTAACGTTTTAAGCGCAGGGAATGCTACGACGTTTACTGGAATAAATTTAGGCAATAATTTTGCTGTTCGTTCTTTAAGCTTACCAAATTTAATTGTAACTATATTGGTGACCTATATACCGTCTTCTATTGGGAATCAGGTTCAATTTAGAGCCACCGGCACAACCTCTGTAAGCAATCTTGCAACAATTACAGGGCTGCAGGCTGGGTATGCTCAATCGCAATATATTCAACTTATAGCTGGATATGGAAGCTTGCCGTCTATCGATTACATGACGAGCTCTGCAAATGATTCAGTAACCGTTTCTGTTATTGAATGGGGTGCGATTCCGTTAGCAATTTATCCTTAAGGATTGAGGTAGAGGGACATGGCCTATACAGCGCAGGATTTAATTACTCGCTCTTGGTTTCTTTCTGGAATCGTAGCGCGAAACCTTCAAGTTCCTACAGGCGATCAGATTTACGACGGGCTGCATATGTTGAACAATTTACTTGATTTCAAGCAAATTGAAACCGACCTGATACCCTATTGGCAATACATTACATTTCTTGCAGTTCCCACTCAAGAGTATTATTTTTTACCATATGTTGCGGGGATAGAGACATCTACGTTCAACATTGGTGTAGTACGCTATCCTATGGTTCAAACAAGCCGCACAAACTACTACGGCTCTTCCAGGGTAGATAACATCTATACGTTGCCGTTTTCATGGAACTATGAGCGCGGTGTAGGCGGCGGAACGTTTGCTACCTATTTCATTCCAGACCAACCATATCCTATGAAGATGAAGGCTAAAATATTTTTAGTTGATGTTTCATTAACAACAGATTTGCAGGATGTGACCGCTCAATTTGTTAATACTTATAACGTCCAATATTACACGCCATATACTTTTATTAATAATGGCATACAAGGCTATGACACGGCGTACATCGAGTACTTAAGATACGCTCTTGCCCGCTATATGTGCTCCGAGTATGGGGTTCTGTTTAACCCAGAATCTGAGCGGATACTTTTAAGTTATCAACGTAAATTGATGTATGAAGGGCCTCCCGATCTTACAGGAAAAAAAACCTCGATTCTCTATGCAGACTCCAACCCAGGGTATAATTGGGGGGACGTCAATATTGGTAAGGGCTACCGGCCATGATCACTTGTAATATAGGTATTGGGGGGTTCAAAGACAATATCAATCTACTAGAATCAGCTATACAATACCTAAAGCAACACGAACAAAGTAATTAAACTAAACCAAGGATGGTTTAAACGTGATAACGAGAGGCCAGAACTTTCAACAGTTTCCAATAAACATCGTAGGCTCAAGCGTCTTCGGAAGATATCCGAAAATAAGCATTGAGAAAACCTACAATATGTTTATGTCTGATAGTTTTATGGTGCCTTATGCCGGATATCAGGTTGCAATTAAATCATCTCTTTTTAATGGCGGTACGGAAGGAAGGGCGGCCTTTACTAGCACTAAATTTAATAAGTTAGTAGTAGTTGTAGGCGCTAATGTTTATTTGGTAACGATAAATTTCTCACAACAACTAATGCGTGTGATTTATTCCCAAGAGATTTTAATTGGAACGCTTCAAACTCAAACTGGGGTTGTATACATATCCGAGAATAACAAGCCTCAAATTGGAATTTCAGATGGCACAGCATTCTATATCTACGATCCGAAATTAAACCCTGTTTTCCAGACAATACCATTAAACTTCACTCCGGGATATTTAACGTTTCATGATACTTATTTCATTTTGGCGGCCAGCAATGATACCTTTTATAACCCTCCGGCAAATAATACATGGCGTTTATCAGCAAGCAATGACGGCACTTCCTGGCCCTCTACGGCTGCTAAGATAGGGTTGCTACAAACAAAGCCAGATAATGTTAAGGCAGTCGTACGTTTCCCTTCCAAGGGGAATATGATATTTGTTATGGGAAGTATCGTTACGGAAGCATGGTTTAATGTTGGCACTCAGTTATTCCCTTATCAACGAAACAATCAATTTAATATTGACTATGGATGTCTATCTCCTGCAACAGTTGCATACATGGACGAGATTGTTGTCTGGCTCGCTCAGAATGAAAAATCTGGCCCAATTATTGTTTACTCAAACGGGGGAATGCCTAAGCCGATTACCACAGATGGGATTGATTATCTTTTTTCTACCCTTCAAAATCCGCAGGACTCACAAGCATTTTTATACCGCCAAGATGGCCATTTGTTTTATCACATTAATTTCTATAGTGATAATTTATCTATTTTTTATGATTTCAATACCGGAAAAATTTATAATGCCAGCGATCAAAATCTTAACTACTTTATCGCGTCCGACGTGGCTTACATTAATAATCAATATTATTTTGTTTCACGAAACAATGGGAATCTATTTGCGTTCGATACTCAATTTTATACTTATCAAGATATAAACCATGCCGGAGTTCTTGAAAATCATGAAATCCCAAGGACTAGAATTTGCAGCAATATTCGAACCCCAGACCAAGAATATCGGATTATTAATGATGTGGGATTTACCATTGAATCAGGTGAGACTGATTATCAGCAACAATCATTAGGCGAAATTATTCTCATTACTCAGGATGGGGAAATATTAGAGACTCAAGGCGGATTTATTGGCCTTGTCTATCAGAATAAAGATTTTCTAATCACTCAGGATGATGAGTTAATTGTAACTCAACAGGACGCTATAGGAACCGAGGCGTGGCTTATAGCTCAACAAATGGCGAATACAGGTACGAGCAATTTTTCATTACCTCATGTTGATTTATCCATATCAACTGACGGCGGCGCATCTTTTGGAACTCAATGGGCGGCATATCTTCCTGCAATTGGTCATAGGAAAAATAGATTGATGTGGTGGCAATGTGGTATTGCTAATGATTTTGTCGCACAGTTTAAGTTTTGGGGAATGGGTCGATTTGTGGTTACGGATGGAATTGCTAATACGAGGACGTAATAATAATAATAAATAATATATATATTACTTATATTTATTATTATATAGCTCTGTTTCATGTATATGTTTAAAAATATTATGTAATTTAATTACTTAACGAATTTTTATGATGTATATAACAGTAGGTTAATTTAGTTAATAGTTTGTGACTAAAATTATCACTAATAAATTATTCACAGGAAATAGAAAGGATATAAAGAGGATGACAACAACCCAGGAGCCATTAAGTGGTTTATTCCCAGATTTGCCGAGAGCTACGCCCGTGATTGATGAAAATGGTAATTTTAATATGCTGTGGAGTTTAGGTTTTGCGTCATTGTTTCAGGCGTTACAGGCAAACTATAAGAATGAAGGCATTTTAATACCTCCTTTAACAGACGCTCAAGCAACAGACATTGCCAATTTGTATACGCAATATTACACCCCGATGCCTGTTCCATTGCCTCCTGGCATACCAGACATTAGCGGTCAAATGATATACAATACAACTTTAACAGTGCCACAAATATTTATTATAAATTACGATGGCGCAGTCCCGCCTAATGTGACGGCAGCGCGCTGGTGGACATTCACCATTACTTAATAATAAGGCTGTGGTATATTGAATTATTAAATGATTTAAGGATGAATCATGAGCTTTTGGGATATGTTTACTGGCGGAAAGAATCCCGCGGATGCTTCAAAACCCTATTATGATAAAATTCCGGGAGCTACAAAGCCTTACTTCGAGCCTTATTTTAATAACGGCATAAACGCAGGGCACAATTTGGAAGGTCAATATAATGGCCTGATGAATGATCCTGGTGGCATGATGAATAAGTTTGGTGAGTCATACCAACAATCGCCCGGACTTCAATTTGCAATCCAGCAAGCACTACAAGGAGCGGGCAATGCGGCCGCAGCCGGAGGCATGGCTGGAAGCCCTCAACATGAACAACAAAACATGCAATTATCCACTGACTTAGCAAGCCAGGATTATAATAACTGGATGGATAAGGCGCTGGGGTTGTATGGAAAAGGTTTAAGCGGTAATGAGAACTTTTATAATAAAGGCGCTGAGGCTGGCAAGAATCAAGCAGATGTTGAGGCGCAAACTTTGGCACAGCAAGGAAATTCAGCTTTTAACGGACAAGCTCAGAAAAACAAAAACCAAGCCGACCTCTGGGGCAATATATTCACGGGAATAGGTAATGCCGGCTCGGGTGGCGCATTTGGTGCCTTTAAAAACTTTAACTTCCCTGGCATGGGACCATCTTCTAATATGTACGGAGGGGGCTAATCATGTCATTTACCTTTACTAATTATGCTGCAATTCCTCCACAAGATTCTATGTGGAACAATGCCTTGAAAAAGGTATTAGAGGGCTATACAGAGGGCACTAAAGCCAAGTACTTGCAGCCAGGGCTTGAAGAGGCATTGAAGAAAGAAAAACTACACAACCAATACTATGGCCCAAATATGGAGTCACAAATTGGTCTTAGAGGCGCTCAGAAAGGACAAGCTGAGGCTCACACGGGATTATTAGGTGAGCAAACGCGTGCCGCTCATATGAGCAATGCAAACTTACCTGAGAAACTTAAGGCAGAGTTAGCGGCTCAACAAATGAGATCTCAAAATCCATTACTTGGTATGACAGGTCATGCAGGTCAAATAGGTGCATTAATGTACTTACAGCAACACCCTGAGTTGATGCAGCAGCAACAAACGGGTCATCAAGGACAACCTAACCCCAATGAATCTCAAATACCATCTGCTTTTGGAAATCAGCCACAGCAACAACCGCAACAACAGATGAGCCCAATGGAAATGTTGAAGCAGTCTATATTGAAAGAGATTCAGGGTAAAACTGCAAGCAAAGTAACGGCACTGGAATCGGCTCAGGATTATGCTCAAAGTCAAGAGCAGTTACACGGCAAGGATTCCGAGCAAGCCAAATTAGCAAAAGACTATGTTAATAAAATAGCGCGCGGAACTGAGAAACAAAAAGACGTGGCTCTTCAAAATCATCGTGAACGGGTAGACAATATGGCCGTATGGAAGAGTTTACCTGCTAATGCTAAGGCCCATATGATAGCAATAGGTCAAGGCGCCGGATTTTCCGCAGATGATACAGCTCGCTGGTTATCCAGCGGTAAATCAATGAAAGATTTATTATTCCAACATGGGATTAAAGATGAGAGCGAGATTGAACCAGTCTATCAATTAACAGGTTCCGCTCAATCTCAGTTGCTACAGCGACAATTTGCATCTAAAGAAGCTGATTATTTATCTAGTTTTATACGTGATAACACAGGTGAATATGCAAGAACCGTTGCTGGATATAGTCCTAAACTTGTAAAAGATCAATTAGAAGGGAAAAATGAAGAGAAACAAGCTAAGTTCTTAGCTGCGCGAGGCTTAGCTCCTGAATTAATTAATTTAAGATTAGTGTTAGCTAATGCTAAATCTACTGTATCTGCACAAAAACAATTACGTGAAAAAGCTATGCTTGATATGGGCGTCTTTAGGTCTCTTGTTTCGGATAAAGTTTGGGCTAGAACACAAGAAGTGATGGATTATGAATTACAGAAAATGTTTAAGCATGCTAAAACTGGATTCGGTCAAAAAGTATCACAGCAATTATCAAGTCAAAAAAATAAAGACAATGACCCATTGGGGATTAGATAATTATGGCAAATTTATCACAATTAAGGAAAAAATATCCAGAATATGATGATATGGATGATCAAAATTTTGCTGATAAATTTCATGCTAAATATTATGCTGATATGCCTAAAAATGATTTTTATTCTAAGATTGGCCTTGCAACTAAAGAACCGAAAGCACCAAAGGAACAACCTACATCAATACTTGAAGATGTAGGCATTAAAGCTGCACGAGCCATCCCAGAAATAGCATCTGGACTAATGGAGTTACCAGGAGAAATTAAGGGTGCTACAAACATTTCTCAGACTCTTAAAAACGCGGCTATAGGTCCAATAGAGGGCGCGGCAGGTCTATTTAATGTTCCTGGAAACATAACTAAATATCTTTCAGAAAAAGGCTATTTGCCTAAATCATTTGGTAAATATGCTCCTCATATTCCTATACACGATATAGAAGAAAAACTAGGTATATTGCCTGAGAAGAAAGGTGAGTCTTTAGTTAGAACATTATCGGGTTTCGGATTAGCAGGTAAATTAGGTAAATTTAGCGAGGCGTCAAATCTTAATCGCGCTGGCCAAGGCGCTGCTTATGCTATAGGTCAAGAACAAAACCCAATAACGGGCGCCTTATTAGCATCGGTTCCATCTTTGGTAAAAGGCGGTCAAAAAGCTTATGGATATTTACGTGAACCCAAAAAAGCACTTACTGAATCACAAGAAGCATTGGAATCTATAAGGCATTTATTGGACGCACAAAAGCAAGCTGGACAAGCGGAAAAAACAGGTGTTAATAGTTTTCTAAATCAAGTTCAAGAAGGATTAACAAATAGGAATCAAAATCTTGAATCGCAATTGCCATCAATTTTTCCTATTAAACCTAAATCAGAAACGCGGTTAAATTTAAATTCTGCAACAAGTAAGGCTGTTAATGATCTAAATGAAAATTTTAATAAACGTTATAATGATTTTGAAAAACAACACGGGGCTACAGAGGTTAAAGAGCCTTTTAATTGGCATGAAATAAATCTTGATAATTTGCCACATGTTTCTATAACGACTAAAAATTTGGGTCATAAAGTATCTAATGATAGGCTGAATTACACAAATTCAGAAGGGGAAAATATTGCCGTTAATTTCCCATCTAAAGATGCAACCGTTAATGATTATATTAATTTTTCACGAGAATTAAGGGACGCGGCCTGGGATGCTTCAAAATCCGCTAAAAACGCAACTCATGCCGAAGCTACATCTTTGCGTAAAACAAGTAGGCAATTAAGATTGCTACAAAGTCAGGCTGAAGAAAAAATAAGAGCAAGTGTAGGAGAGCAGCCATTCAATCAATACAAACAAATTCAAAAAGATTATAGCCAATTAATGGGTCCTGTAAAAACAGAGCCCGCTTTATTTAATGCGACGTATAAAGGTAAGATTAGCGATAAGCTTCATGACACCTTGTTGCAACCCAATAACCAACATATTAGAAATTATTTATATCGAAGCCCAGAATATACCGACGCATTAAGAGAGCACTTGATGCAAGGGAAGAATCATCCGTTAAAACAAGCAGCGCCATTTAATCCTGCTTCGATTAATGAAGACATACAGTATTTGCTAACACCGCAACAAAAAGCAGCCCAAGCGGAACGTTCACAATATCATCAAGCGCAAAATCAATTAAATGATATTAGTAAATATATTAAAAAACCGGAAGAAATGACCCCGCAACAAGAACAAATGGCTAAGGGATTTCATCCAAAGACGTCCGAGTATTTATCAAATGAAGCTCAGAGAAGAGAAATAACCAGACATTTGGAGCAGCAACAAAAAGAACATCAGATTAAAAAAGAAGAGCATGCGAAGATATTAAATAAGCGTAGAATAAAAACAGGTGTGGCCGGTGCTGCTGTAGCTTATACGCAGCAACATAAAATTGCGAATTTAATTAAAAAGTTATTTTGATAAAGGATTGCCATGATTGTATTTTCAGGGAACGTAAATTTATTAGTTGCAGCACCAATGTTGCAAGATTCTTTTGTTGATAAAGATGGTAGCCCCATGTCTGCGGGCATTATTACATGTTACCACGACAACAGTCGTACAACGCTTAAAAATTGGTACTATCAAACGTCCAATGGAGGCAAGTACATATATATAGCTCTGCCTAATCCGCTCACCTTAAGCGCTGCTGGAACAATTTGTGACATTAATGGAGTTGATACAATTCCTTTCTTTTATCCTTATGATGAAACAAATGACGCGCAACGCGACCCTTATTACATAACAATTGTTAATTATGAACAAACAAACCAAATCACAAGGGAAAATTTTCCTTTCCTTGCGCCTTCGGGTGCAGGTTCAACTTCAGTAAATAGCTTTAATAACTTAATTATCAATAATGGTTTCTGGCGCAATGTGCTTCCTAATGCCACCAATATAACCCCTTTTTCTAGTTTTACTTATGATAGTACCACATTAGCGATTCCTCTCGGTGACACTAATTATACTGCTGTTGTTGCTCCGAGTCAGCATGATGGTTTTAGAATGCCTGATATTCAATATCAGCAAGCCATATTAACAGGGACAAATACTGTTACTTTTACGCCCTTTCCCTTGGGAAATTCCCAGCCGATAAGTGGTAATATTGTTCCAGAATATTATCTTAGTCATGTATGTAGTGCAGCAGGAACATCACAAACTCAAAAATGTTATCAATTTCCAATCTCATTACATCTAAATACTGTAGCTAATTTACCATTTACCTTTTCAATTCAAGCGCAAAATGGAGGGGGAACAAGTCCCGGTGAGAATGTTATTACTATTTTCCTGTTGCAAGACACAGGAACAGGTGGAACTGCTGTCCCTCCTATAGAATTAATAACTTATTCGTTAAATAGTATTTGGACCGAATATACTTTCTCGGGTTTCTTTCCTGCTACTTCTGGGCTAAATTTAGGTAATGGCGCTGATGATGCATGGTATTTGCAAGTACAAATGCCATTGAATATTTCTTGTACTATTAATTTTACTAAGCCAAGTATATATTTAACGGAAAATATTTTACCAACCAATGATTTTCAGACTTACGATCAGGTAGATACAGTAATTAATAGTCCTCGCACCGGCGATATTAGAACGAGTCTTAATAGTTTCTATTATTTTGGTTGGTTGCCAATGAATGATAATACAATTGGAAATAATTTATCCAATGCAACGTTGCGAGCAAATATTGATTGCTGGCCACTATATAATCTATTGTGGAATTCTTTCTACCAATTTTCCACAGGAACAGGAACCAGCGGAGCTAATCCTATCGCGCAGATGTATAATAGCGCAAATACGGCAGTAGGTTATGGTGTCAGTATTACAGGCTCAGGGAGTGCTATTTCTGATTGGAATGCAAACAAAGCTCTTGCACTAACTAAAGCAGTTGGCCAGGTATTAACAGGGACTGTGCCGCCTTCTGCTTTTACATCGAACTTTACAGCGGTAGCTCACGGCACGAATTCCGGTGGCAATTTATTAATAACATCTTTTACTAATTTTACAGGATCACCAGTAACATTCAGTAATGTAGGAGGAGCACTTCCAACTGGATTATCGCCAAATACTATTTACTATGCCGTGGTTTCAACTCCCGCAGATAGAGATATCACTTGGTATGTTGCTACCAGTTATGCAAATGCGATGGCAAAGATAGTTATTCCATATGCAGACTCTGGAAGTGGTACTAATAGAGTGTCGGCTGGAGGGTTAGGTATTTCTTATGGTCAATATGGTCATGTTCAATTAGAGGGTGAATTAGCTGCACATAATCACCCAGGTTCAACTGATAGGTGGACAACATTTAATACGCTTAATGGAACAGTAGGTTCGTTTAGAGACTATGCAGTTTTCGGGACACCAGTAACCCCTGTTGATGTGGCTATTGACGGGTCAAATCTACCATTTAATATTATGCAGCCGAGCACATGGTATAATTTATTTATCAAGTTATAATATAAGGCGATGCGTTAAACATGATGTAGAAATGTGTCGATAAAAAGAGAATTTTTAAACACGAGGACAGGGATATGTCTACAGAATTGCAATTTGGTCGCGACATACAAGGATATAATAGTTATGCGCCGTATCCAAGCGCCAATAAATGGAGCGCTACCATCACAAATGGCGCTGCAACTAGCATTACGGTTCCATCAAATTTCGCCGTATGGATCGTATCTTTCCGTTATTTCCCTAATGATGTCTGGGTGGATATAAGTGGTGCTGCGGCGATTATTCCTGTTGGAGCTACATTAGCCTCTTCGACATCAGAATTAAATCCATCATCATTAACATTACTTGCCGGCACAAATATTAGCATTATTACAGGGCAAGCCACGGCCGATGTTAGCATTGTTATGTGGCCTGTGAGTATTCCGTAATGCCGTCAAGTATTCATGGGTTCATCTTTGACGTGAATTTCGGTTTTGGTAGTGAGAGTGTTTTTTCTCCTTATGAAAATGTCGAAGGAACTGTTTTACCGCCAATAGAGGGCTACTTTCTATTATTAGATGGAACTAATTTTTTATTATTAGATGATGAAGATTTAACTTTATTATAAAAAGGACACGGAATGTCTAGGAATATCGATCAGGTTTATACAGCCAATCCAATTACGTCTAACGCAAGTACAGATTTGATGTATTTTGGACAATCTCCTTATGGAGCTGGTGATGATGCCGCGATGACTTATGGTAACTTTGCTGCGCAATTTACGAATCAACTCACGAGTCCCGCTCAAGCCTTGTTTGTTGCCAATGATGGAGATGATACAACGGGAACGGGAGTCATAGAAAAGCCTTTTGCGACTTATGAAAAAGCACGAAGCGTTGCTGTGCTCTCTGCAAGTAGCACAACTCCATATCTTATTATCGCATTAGGGATTTTTAATATTACAGGTGACATGACTTTATCGCCCTTTGTTTATATTTCGGGCTGGAATATCAATGCTGCCGTATTTAATGTGACTGGTAGTGTGGTTTTAGATGCATTATTTGATACAACAGCAAACGCAAATACTGCACTCCAAGATTTAGAGCTAAATGCTGCCACAGGAATAAATTTAACATTTAATACATTTCAAGGCGCTCGTGTAAGTTTTACTAATATACTTATTTATGGAACGCCATCGATAGTCGTTGTTGGTTCTGGGACCAATTCTAGTGGAGAGGTAGTTGTTTTAGACTCTTTATTCAATGAATCAGGCAGCTCTACTACGTCCTTAACTGCAACTAATATTATTCTGTCTTTATTGGATTCAAGAGTAGGTGGGCCCGTCACTTCTATTAATAATTCCTCTATTACAACTAGTTTATTCTTTGTTGATAATTTAGATAGCTTGGGTGGTAACCTTACTATTCAAACAACAAATACGAGTACCCAAACTGCAATTATCACGGGTTCTAATTTATATGAATCTGTATTAACTATAGATGGAGTTCAAAATAACTTAATTATAGATTCAACAAGTTACGCGACAACTCCGGTTTATCTTAGTGGTGCATCTGCAGCTAATATAGTTTTGACATCATTGTCTGATGGAGTAGAAGCCAATACAAACTTTACGCCAATTAATTATACGCCAACGGCAGGAACCAATTTTAAATCAGATAGTGTTACGGGGAATCTTCAAGGAATTGACAATGTATTGGGAACGCTTGTAAGCGCGGTAAATTGGATAGCGGCTGCTACTACGTCTATAACCGCAACGGTCAATACCGGCTATTACATCACCGACGCAAGCCAAGTAACGATTACATTGCCTACTACTGCCGCGGCTGGGAGTATTGTATCAATTGCTGGAAACGGTGCTGGCGGGTGGATATTAGCCCCAGGTTCAGCTCAAACCATAAAAGTAATTGGATCGTCCGCATCTACGAGCATTACTTCTGCAGAACAATATGATTGCATTGAAGTAATATGTGTCGTTGCTAATACGACTTGGGTTACTCGAAGTTGTATGACAACAGGATTTACTATTTCTTAGGATAAGAATAAATGGCCAAAATTAATAGCGTCGGTGTAGGTCTTTCCGGACAAACAGGCACAGGTACATTCGTGGGGTCTTCATCGCCTACACTCGTTTCGCCCGCTTTGGGCACACCATCCGTTGGTGTTGCAACTAATTTAACTGCAACAGGCGGATTAAGAAGCTTTCAGATATTCACTTCAGGAAGCGCACAAACCTATACAAAACCTGCTAATGTCACCTCAATTTTAGTTGAGGTTATTGGCGGCGGTGGCGGTGGAGGTGGCGCTGCGGTGAGTTTTGGAAGTTTAGGCGCAGGGTCTGGAGGTGATGCCGGAGGATATGCAAGATTATATGTTGCGTCTGCCTCATCTACCTATACCTATACTGTAGGAGCAGCAGGATCCGGTGGGTCATCAGGGGCTAACAATGGAGCATCTGGAGGTACTACTTCTTTCGGCGCATCATCATTACAAGCAACTGGTGGAGGAGGAGGATTTGGTGGGCCTCCTATTGCTGTGCCTTTTACAGGGCTTGCCAGAGGACAGGGGCAAAGTCCTGGGGCTGGTTCCAATGGAAATATAAATATGAGTGGAGGAGGTGGTTCGCCAGGTCTGGGTCTTGGAACATACTTCCAAGGTGGAGCAGGTGGAAACAGTTTTTATGGTCAAGGCGGTTTGAGTGCAAATTCCGATCAAGATTTTAATGCCACGGGATATGGCGGTGGTGGCGGCGGTGCTTCAGGAAACACCTCAAACCAACCCGGGGGTAATGGGTCTGGTGGGCTTATTATTGTTTGGGAATTTTCATAAAAAGGATATTAATATGGGCTTAGAACAAATGTTTACCGAACTGCCGAAGGTAGGATCCGGTGGGTCATCAGGGGCTAACAATGGAGCATCTGGAGGTACTACTTCTTTCGGCGCATCATCATTACAAGCAACTGGTGGAGGAGGAGGATTTGGGCCTCCTATTGCTGTGCCTTTTACAGAGCCAAGACATTTGATAACTTTTTACCAGGATCGGGGCCGAACCTCAAATGGGTCTGGTGGGCTTATTATTGTTTGGGGATTTTCATAAAAAGGATATTAATATGGGCTTAGAACAAATGTTTACCGAACTGCCATCAGTGGGATCAGCAAGCATGAGTGATGTTATTTGTGCTGTGCAAGGTTATTCAGGTCCATCAACATTAGGACTATCTGTACAAGAAACACTGCAACAAGTTTATAATTTATTCCAGTCAAACATTATCTTATCTTATCCGGGTGATCCAAACGGAAATCTTGCTGGCACGACATATCAGTTATGTTGGGACACCGTTGATTCCATTTTATGGGTTTGTACTATTTCAGGAACCGAATCAACAGCAGTTTGGACACAGGTTACCAGTAATGCCGAAGGTACTTGGACATTGGCTAATTCAACACCGATAACTGTAGCATCAGATCATAAATATGTAGCTAGTAATGGGGCGACTTTAACCACATTTGTATTGCCGGCGATAGCATCATTTGGAACAACTTTTGAGATCTCTGGATTTTCAAGTGGTGGTTGGATCCTTACGCAGAATGCGGGGCAATCAATTAATTTTGGCAATCTAACAACAACAGCTGGAGTAGGGGGAAGTTTATCTTCTACGAATCAAAATGATTATATAAAAGTCGTTTGCGTCACAGCGAATGCCACATGGAATGTTATAAGCTCAATTGGAATATTAACTATAGTATAAAAGGACACATGATGGCTACTAATAATGCGATTAATGCTAACTCAACAACGCCACTGCCCATTATCGATGGAGGAACAGGAGTCAATGCAGTTACTATATCACCTGCAGCGACTTCATTTGCTGGCTGGGATGCAAATAAAAATTTATCGATGAATAATGGGATTCAAGGATATACAACGACAACAACTGCAGCAGGTACAACCACGCTTACGGTGGCAAGCGCGCAACAACAATTTTTCACCGGCGTATTAGGGCAAACTGTTATTATGCCTGTGACAGCCACTCTTGCGCTCGGTCAGTCATATTATATAGTCAATAATTGCAATTTTGGATCTAGTAGTTATATTATAGTTAACTCTTCGGGTGGAAATAATATTGGTGTATTATTCCCAGGGATGAATGCGGTTATTACTTGCGTAGGAAATGGAACCGCGGCTAGCGCATGGGATTGTACAGTTAGCAATGGAAATGGTGTTGTTGCAAGTTGGATTCCCGTGTTTACATTTACTACTCCTGGAAACTTGTCTGTAAGTTATGCTACTCAGTCAGGAACTTATTATCAAATTGGACGAATTATTTTTGCTAATTTCACATTAATTTGTACGCCCACTTTTACTACCTCATCAGGTTCTTTTAATGTAACCGGCCTACCGCTTCCTGCGAATGCAGGTATTCTCAATCCGGGAAGTGCTGTAATGTCCGGGACATTTTCATGGCCAACATTAACAACAACGATAAACTCAATTGTTGCGAATGGAAATAATTATTTAAATTTTTACGCATCAGGAAATGGCGTGCCAGCCGTGAATTTAACCCCGGCTAATTTCACTACAACTCAGGCAGTAACTATTTATTGTTCAACGTATTATGTGATTTAAAATAGATTTTACGAGCGCTCTCATCAAGGATTGAAAATGCCTACACAAGAGATTTTTACATCTCAACAGCGATTTGATTTTGGGCTAAGTTTCCTTCTTCGTGATGAAGGGGGTTACGAGCATGATCCTTCCGACCCAGGCGGAGAAACAAACTTCGGAATCACACAAAAAGATTTAGATGAATGTCATCAGAGATTAAATTTGCCAGAAAAGGTTACTGATTTAACTCATGATGATGTTGCTAAATATTATAAAATAATGTGGTGGGATAAATACAATTACAATGCTATTAATTGTTTAAAGACTGCGACTAAAATATTTGATATAGCCGTTGATATTGGCGCTTTGACGGCCCATAAACTTGTTCAAAAATCATTGATATCTTGTGGGTATAGTTCTCTAGTAATAGATGGCATCCTTGGTGGGAAAACTTTTTATGCATTAAACGAGTGCTGCCTACATGGTCGTGAGGAAGATTTCATGATTGATTTTCGTGACGAGGTCATTTGCTATTATCGAACGATTACAGAAGAAAATCCAAAGCTTTATAAATTCCTTAAGGGATGGATAGTTCGTGCAAGTTCTAGTCCAAGTAATTAAACAAACTCCAGAAGGAGAAAAAAGAAAACTGGTTCCACATTATATAAAAAGAAAAATGTGTGCTTGCGGTTATCTTTATCCTTTTTGTTCTTGCGACAAATGGATGCGCACTGGATCAGGAACAGAAATAAAACCAACTATCAAATGGGAAAAATTCACATACGAAGAACTCATTGATTTCCTAAAACAAAGGAAAGAAGCAGGTTGTAAATTATCAATAAAAGATGAGAAGTTACTTTATCATTATACCTTAAGGACAAGAAAAAAAGATGAGACTCAACATCGATTTACCGTGGCCGCCGACCATCAATCATTATTGGAGGCACACGAGGCATGGTATTTTTCTTAGTCAGCGCGGGAAAGATTATCGTGAACAAGTATGTTATTTGTGTTTACAATCTCAAGGTTTTTTTGATGAAAATACTCGCCTTAGTGTAAGCATTTTGGCTTATCCTCCTGACCGAAGAAAAAGAGACTTAGATAACGTGCTAAAAAGCCTTCTGGATGCGTTAATGCATGCGGGTGTGTACTCAGATGACAGTCAAATAGATAAGCTTACTATCAGCAGAAATAAGCCATTGGATGGAAGGGTAATTGTTAGCATTGATACCCTCTCGGAAGAGGGCATAAAAAATAATTAGCTTATCGAGTTATCTAGGGTTTTGGCTATAGAAATGACTTTTCCTATGGTGTCTTTAGAATATGTTTTTTGAATGCATTCTAGTTCATGACGAAAATGTCCATCCCACCAATCAATTTTATAACTGAACGCTGTTCGCTGATTGCCGGAAATATCAACAACTGAAACTTTATCATTTATTGTTTTACTGACTACTTCTTGGAATAATGTTGCAGTTCCACCCGTCATGGTTAGATTGCTCTCGTTGAAGATGCACAATGCTTCGGGAATATCTTTAGGTATAAAGAATTCAGCTGCACCATTCCAGCCAACGCCGCTCCATCCTATTCCCTGTGCGTAAGAACCCCATGGAGAAAATCCAATGATTTCTGATATAAAAACATCAGGGACTTGATTGAATTCATAACCCATTTGCAACTTATCTATAGATGCCCGCAAATGAGTCTGCTTGGGATTCGTATTATCTAAGTTCGCTTTAACATCCGCTCTCATCCTATCGATATCCGCATACAGTCTTGCTGCATCAAAATTATCTTCTTCCGCATAACCTTTGTTAGCTACTAATGCTTTACGTGCTTTTATTATCCTGGCTGATTTTTCCCCCATTTCACCGAGCGTAGTCGCAGGAACTACCTTTACTGGCTCTCCTGGCAATGGCAATCCTCTAGAGGTGAACATTTCATTTTTTTGACCATCGGTTAACATAATATGATCTTTGGCTTCAAAAGATTCTGCGTGAACTGTACTTACAATACCAAGCAAACTCACTGCTATTATTTTTTTCATCATTTATTCCTTGCGTTAATATTCTGGGTAATCTTGCTTGCTATCTGCCGATACATTGCAATCAAAGGCGTCTGAATACCAATCATAGACTGAACCCAATCGGTAATCCCAATAATAGTTATACCCTTGAACATGCCACTTATCCGCTCTTGGGCCTTCCCATTCCTTGGTATGGCCTACAGAACAATTATCGGCGACAATCCAACCTGTACTTAACTTATGATTTCCATTTCCATGATTATCAAAATGAATCGATTCAGTAAGTCTTTGTTGTGGGTGCTCGTTCCACCAAGCGACTGTTTTATTGACTCCAAAACAATTAGCGACGCTGTAAGATGTCCAGCGGAAAAATCCCGCATTAGCTGTGAGTGTTGCTGATGTTAGAGCGAATGCTCCAACAAATGCTGCCATTTTTTTCATAGATTACTCCAATTAATTACAACTCCTGTTGTTAATCTATGTCCATATAATCCTCATAAAAGGGAGTCCCGAAGGATTCCCTTATTTGCTTTTTTTTAAAACAGTACTTCATCGTCTGAAAATTCATAGCTCGTTTTTTCTTTTTGGACTGCTTTTGTTTTTTCAGAGTCCTTAGTACCTTTGGGGATGAATCGCAGCTCATTTGCATTGATGCTGTACATGAATTGACCTGCTTTTTCCCCACTTTCGATTTGCTTGTGCTGAATATCGCCTTGAAGGAAGACCATATCGCCGACCTGCACATATTTGCCGGCAATTTCTTGGAGTTTACCAAAACAACTTACGCGGTGCCAAGTAGTTTGCTCTTGTGGAATCCCTTGAGAATCCTTGAATTTCTTACTTGTCGCAACGGAAAGAACCGTTACTTGATTTCCATTTTTTAAAGTTTGACTATTTTTCTTGCCGACACGACCGAGTAAAGTTGCACTATTAAACATTATTAATTCCTCATTTTATCTTTTATTCTTTCCAAATAATTTAGAAAAGATTCCTGTTGTGATTCATTCATTTCATCTAATGAATTAATTTCATAATGAGATAAAGCTTTTTCTATTCTTTCCATGGGTAAATTAGTCTCTCCCACAAATCGAGTAATTTTTTCCATATTAGTTTCAACGTTTCCATGTTCTATTATTTCTCCTGTTTCAGTATTAAGATTTTCTTTTTGTTTTAAAATATTCTTTAGCTTTTCCGTTTGAGTTTTCCCCGCAATAACGCTTAATGGCTTAGTAGACGCAATGGCTTGAGGCATTTCTGCATCTGAATAAGTGCCGCCAAATACATCTTGAAATGATTGTCTCAAGCCCTGAGCTTCGGCTACTTTTTTTATCATTGTTTCAGGCTTGCTCTTCCATAAACTTTGGTCCAAGTCATACTCTTTCATCGTTATTATGACATGAGTAGCTTTTGAAGCACTCTTACGCTTCACGATACAATATGCACCCAATAAGTCTCCTCGGTTACTAAATCCTGCTCGATGATTGATTTCACCGTTGATTATTTCAAACTTATCATTCGAATAAACTGATTCTACTTGATGGTATTCGTATTCATGATGACGTTGTGCGCCAAGTCTATAGCCATCACGACCAATAAATATTTGAGCTGCCTTAGAGCCATACTTAACGGCCCATAATTCTCTAAGAAACGGATTAAGTCCTGTAGCTCGACCGATTCCAACTAAAGCTTGGAATTCAATCTCTGTTAAAGGAGTAGATGATACCATTTGACGAATTTCTTTTAATTGCGCAGCGTCATGCCACATAGACGATATACCATCCTTTTTACTTAATGAAATAACGTTGGCCATGTTAATTCACTCCTTTCATTAAGAATGTACGACTACCTCGTTTGTTCGCTTTCCAGGTCACTATAGGTTGCCCAGATTCATTAACTAAGCATTCCGCATCTTTCATGAATTGCATGATATTAAATTTGTATTGTTCTTCAACCTCGCTCAGCTGCTTTATCTTGAATCGTGTATCAGCAAGTGTTATTAATTGTCTATCCACTTCCGGATCAATGGCTTTTGTTTTTTCGGGATCATGCTTTGGGTACATCAATTTCAAATCGATTTGATTAGTTGCAGAAGGAGGGGTTTTATTTTGCACCAGATCCCAGAATTTTTTAGCTGAATCAATCACATGTCGCTCTAACTCTAGATCGCGGGTGTATTTGTATTCTCGATAATCATTGCCACCTATCAGTACTGCTATGTAGGCGCAATCTGCATCAGCAACCGCGCAGTAGTGTGCGACTTGGACGAGGTAGGGCATGGGGATAACATCTGATCCGTCTTCTCCCCACTGATGTGACATAAAGGAAGAAGAGCATTTGACTTCAAGCACAGCGTTATAATCAGGGATAAAACCATCGATATTGCCACGTAAAAAAGGATAAATGGGATGGGTGAGTGTGTCCGGGGTTTCAATTGATACATTATGTCTCTTTGCAAACTCATCACGTATAATTCCTTCTAGCTGATGGCCCCAATATTGATAGGGCGTCATTTCGTCCTTAATTTCTGTTTGGCCAATTTTTTCCAAGTAGAGTTGATAAGGAGTTTTGTAGGATGAAAGCCCCATAATTATAGGCATGTCTGAGCCGCCGATACCTAGGCGACGGTCAATTCTTTGTTGTTCAGTGATCATTTATTATTCCTCGATAGTTATGATTAAAAATGAAAGTCCCTTTTTCATAATTCATCCTTAATTATGCTTTACGCATTGACATATAATGCCAAATTAGATACTATTTTGCAAGCTTAATTTGCAAAAAAGGTATAAAATGAAATTTAGAGATGTTATGGCGCACTATGATTATAATATGATGAACATTGCAAAAGCAGTGCATGTAACGCGAGAGACTGTAAGGAAATGGAAAAAAAAAGATGAAGTTCCATTTGATATTCAATGCGTTATACAAGTGCTTAGCAATGGGGTGCTGGAAGCAAACAAGGAGGATATTAAATGTTAAAAAAGGGATTGGCTGAGAGCTCTCATCAAAGGAATATGCCAATATGAATGAAGATACTTTATTGCTCGTAGTAATAGCCGTCGTAATGGTTCTCACAACCTCTATTCTGATTTGGGGTCACTGAGGATGAGAGTAATTTAATATTCTAGGCCAAATGGATCTAAGAACAACGGACATTTGATAACTTTTTACCAGGATCGGGGCCGAACCTCAAATGGAGCTAATAATGGATGGAGAAATAAGAATTATGTTAAATGATGAGTCGCTGGCAACACTACTTCGTTCAAACCTTTGCTGCCATATTGGTAAGATAATGACACAAGAAAGCTTAAATGAAATCACACAGCAGATAATTGAATCAATGAATTATTTTTTAAATAAAAAAGAGGAATGATATTTTAATTTAATTTAGTTAAGAGTATTATCAAAGGAAGTTGAAGGCTTCCTTGCCTTTACAGCTTCGAACAACGTATGAATAATGTGCTCCCACCATAGGTACTTATTCAAATTTCAACCAACCCGCAAGCTTTTGCTTGTGAGCTTTGTCTGCAGCAGCCTTTTTTTTCCGAAAAATTCTGCAACAACGGAGATATTATATACCATGCTCAGAAAAAATGACAACTCAAATAGCAAAGAAAATTTATATAAAGGCCTAGCGCTCCGGAACTTGCGCCCCAATGCAAAATCTAAAAAAACGCCCGACAATAACACATACATATCTTTAAAGGCTTTAAAGGCCATTCGCTATCATAAATATCTAAGCATTTATGACTACATTACGTATTTAAAAAATAAAACAATAACTTCTTTCGATATTTCCGATCACTTCTCTATTTATCCGCGTGAAGTCGATTTGGCATGCAATTATTTTATCCGAAAGGGCTTTATGATTTCTTCAAGAGGAGAAAAACAATGAGTTTCGAAGCCACACTTGCTACATGGGAACTTGAAAAATCTCAAGTTAGTTCTCTTGAGAGACTTCTATTACTTTCATTTGCTCGGCGATCTGGAGAGAGTTGCGAATGCTGGCCATCAGTAAAGAGAATCTGTGCTGACACTGGAATGGATAGGAAGCATGTTATCTCAAATCGACAGAAATTAATTGCGAAAGGATTGCTTATTTATACGGGTGAAATGAGAGGAAAGGCAAAACAGATTCCTGTTATGAAGCTTCTATATGTTGACGAATGGAATCGTAAAAGAAATGCCCCGCAACTTAGTGAAGAAAGCATTAAGTCATTTGCACCGAAGAAAAAATCGACCAGTACCGGAAGCGGAATCGACACCAGTACCGGAAACGGAATCGACGCCAGTACCGGAAACGGGACACTGAATATAAAAGAGGAAAAAGAAAGAGGAATACATACATCTCTTGTCGATTTTGCAAATACGACTAGGGATGTTTCTTTGAAAATTATTACAAAAAAGCCGACACAAGATTGTAGGCATAAAGATTATAAGCAAGACTTATTATTCATGAAGTTTTATCAAAGCTACCCAAGAAAAGAAAAGCCACATATAGCCAGAGCAGCTTTCTACAAGAACAATCCCAGCCCTGAGTTCGTTCAGAGTATGGTCGCTGATGTACGCCGTCGGCTTGAGAATAATTGGGCTGGTCGTCCTAAAGAAAAAATACCGTTACCTGCCACATATTTAAACCACAAAGAGTGGGAAGGCGAAATTTACCAGACGTCGACCAAGGAAGGGTCTTCAAATAACAATAAATCGAACTGGTACTCAAATGGACTAGAGTTCAGTGGCGGACAAATGGTGATGTAATTATGATGTTGGCGAAACAAATATCCGAACAACTTGCTGGTTGCGCTGACGATATAGCCCGTCATCTATTCCCGAACGGTAAAAAACACGGGAACGAATGGTGTGTTGGCAGCATTAATGGTGAGACGGGTGACTCGATGAAAATTCACCTCACAGGGTCTAAATCTGGGGTATGGTGTGATTTTGCAACCGGGGAGAAAGGGGACTTACTTGACCTATGGGCCGTTAAACGCAATTTAAGCGTGCTAGAGGCAATGAAAGATGCTTGTGGCTACATTGGTATTACCTTTGACAGGATCTCCTCACCATCGTCGTCAAAATTCGTTAAACCGCAAAAGAAAGACTTGCCCTTGGCTACTTCGATGGGAAATGTGCTTTCTTACCTCGAAAATGATCGGTATTTGAGCAAGGAAATACTGAATCGCTTTCAAATCGAAGCGAACGGCGATGAAATTGTTTTTCCATATCTTGATGAGAAGGAAGAGCGAATTTTTGTTAAATATTTGAAAATCGACCGACCGAATGGAAAAAAACAAA
>Ga0302194_10000248_pt1 | contig 36782 bp, 30 predicted proteins | sample II_Bog_N1_1_FD_200227 | JGI IMG/M metagenome (GOLD analysis project Ga0302194, IMG submission 200227) | Peat permafrost microbial communities from Stordalen Mire near Abisko, Sweden - II_Bog_N1_1 | ecosystem: Environmental > Terrestrial > Soil > Wetlands > Peat | place: Sweden: Abisko...
GCTTGTATTAAATTTGAATATTGTGGATTATCACCTTTGTATAAAAAAAAACTTTTCTGAACAGTTTCATTATTCCCCGAACTATCAGTTTCAAAAATAACACCGGTTCCGTATTGCCCGCCATGAGAGGTCATGCCCCATAGCTTGTGGGTTTGGGCGGTAGAGTTAAAAGTTGCAAGGTTAAAAGTTAAAATAGCCGTCGCTGCAAGATAAAGTTTTAAGATTTTCATGGGTTTAATTTAGTTCAAAATTTAAACTTTTACTTATTTTCAAAATTTCCGCTTACGCCTATTGGTGGGGCTTCTCGGTGGGGTAGAGTTTGCTTGGGTAACAAATAGGTAACATTTCCACTCTTAAAAGAACCTAAATTCAATTTATGAATAGTTTAAGGCTCTTTAGTTTCAGTTGTTTTTTGTTAGCCTTTTTATTCCAAAAAATCTGTCAAAGAATTACCCCACAAGGATAATAATATAAATTAACTTTTCAAAGCTAATGTATGCGTTTTCAGCTAAGATTTGAATACAATATTGCACACAAATTACACAATTATAGGACTTTTTGACGATTTATACTCGACATTACTTTTTCAGTAATATGCCAATATCTGCTATCAGTTGATCAACTTCATTCGGATTTGTGCCATCATAAACCCCTCTTATATGGCTGTTTTTATCCACCAGGGCAAACAATTGAGTATGTACAAAATCATCTTTCCCGCCATCTCCACTATCCGATGATAGAAAATAACTTTTTCTGGCCATATCGTAAAGCTCTTTTTTGTTTCCTGTAACAAAATACCAACGACTGGCATCTGCATTTAGTTTTTTGGCGTATTCGGACAATACGCTCACAGAATCGTTTTCGGGATAAACGGTGTGAGATAGAAACAAGACTTCCGGGGAATTTTTATATGCCTTCACAACTCGCTCCATTTGTGTTGTCATTATTGGACAAATACTTTGACAGGTAGTAAAGAAAAAATCTGTAACGTATATTTTACCTTTAAAATTATTTTGTGTAACTATTTTACCTTCCTGATTGATAAAAGAAAAATTTTGAATAGCATGATGTATTGTATCTACCGAGAATTTTCCGCTTTTATGAATTGTGTCGTATTTACATTCTCCCCAAAAAGGAAGTTCTTCCGGTTGTTCTTCATTTTTTGCCCCCCAAAATCCCACAAATGTCAATATTCCTATTGTAACAACTATAAGCCCTGTAATTACTTGAGTAATACTCAAAGCTTTTTCTTTTGCTTTTTTATCTTTTGTTTTTGGGTTTCCTTTCGTAAGTTTCATGTGTATATAATTGTGTTTTTTTATTTTCGGAAACATGGCTGTTTCATAGATATAATTGATTGTTAGTTTATTCTTTCTAATTCAAGTTTGGCAAGCAGATAATCTCTATATGCCAGCAGGTAGTTATTTTGTGCTTCTGAAACAATAATATTTACATTGTTTATGTCTTTAAAACTTGACAAGCCTTCTTTATAGCGCAATTCTGTTTGTTTTTGTTGCTCTCGGGCATACTCAAGATTATTTTTACGAATCTGTAAAAGTGAAATGGCATTGGCCACATTGCGTTTAGTATTTTCTATTTCGTAATGATATTGCTTTTCATACGCTGAAAGCTCATTTGATTTTTTCTCTTCATTAAGTTTTGATTCCTGAATTTGACGGTTTTTTAAAAAACCATCAAAAATTGGAGTGGATAGTTTTAATCCCATGTATGAAATGTTATACCATTGTGCGGACGGGCTAAGAAAATCTAACTTAGGACGGAAAGATTGTGTCCCCCAATATCCATAAGCACTTAACGTTGGAATATAGGATAAACGATACTTTTTTTTGTTACTGGTTTCCAGTTGCAGTTGTAGTTTCAATATTTTGTATTCGGGACGATTTTGAGCATTGGGAATAATGTCTAAATGTTTTGTATCAACTTCGTATTCCATTTCTGTAACGCTTAAACTAATAACAGAATCTAAGGGGTATCCCATTTGATACTTAAGGAGGTAAAGGCTTTGTTCTCCGTTTTGTTTAGAACGTTGCAATTCTGCTTTCTGATTTTTTACATTCCATTCTGCTTTTTGAAAATCTAAAAGCATGAGTTGTTCATTTTTGAATAAGGATTGTGCATCTTCTAATGCTAATCTGTTTTTGTTAAGTAAATCTTCTTGTAATTGTATTTTTTTTTTGGCTAATAATACTTCATAATAGGCTAATGTGATGTTGTAGCGTAAAGTGCGTTTTTGAAGTTCAGTGTTTTCCGAACTAATCACAAAATTTTGTTTTAGCATTTTGGCATCTGCAAGTGCAGCAGCATCGTAAAGTGTCCAGTTCCCTTCTATTCCTAGTGTTGGATTGTATTTTTGCCCGAACTGAACCGGAACAGTTTCGTTTCCCGGTTTACCAAGCACAGCTCCCGGAATGAGTGTTGTAGGAAGCAGTGTGTTATCCTTCAAATCTCCTGTACCTTTTACCTGAGGAAAAAATAAAGAATTTGCTTTGCTTACTTTGTTATCTGCCAGTTGCTGATCGATAACAGCATTTTTTAAAGATTCTTTATGTTGAAAAGCATATTCAATGCATTGTTCCAGTGTGAGTCCGGTTTGAGCCATCGTGGTATTAAACCACAAATAAATAATGCTTAGAATGATTGTTTTATTCATGTTTTTATCTGTTGCTGTTTTCTTGTTCCGAAATTATTTTCCCATCCTTCATCTCTATGGTTCTATCACTCATACGAGCAAACTCTTTATCGTGTGTTACAGTTATTATTGTTTGTTTTTGGGTGTCCACAATTTTCCGAAACAGACTAAAAACATTGCTTGCATTGGCTGAATCTAAATTTCCTGTGGGCTCATCAGCCATAATTATTTTAGGATTATTAATGAGTGCCCGGGCTATTGCTACGCGTTGCTGCTGACCTCCTGATAAATTTTCGGACGCTTTATGAGCTAATGAATCTATTTCCAGTAATTGTAATTTTTCATAGGCATGTTGTTCTATCTCTTTTTTGGAATACCTTCCTAATTTTAATGCGGGCATCATTACGTTATCTAACACCGAAAATTTTGAAAGCAGGTAATGAAATTGAAATACAAATCCAATATTTTCGCTTCTGAACTCCGCCAGTTCATCCACCTGCATTCCTGTTAATTTGGTGTTTTCAAAATACATTGTTCCTTCGTAATCTCTATCCATGGTTGATAAAACGTAGAGCAGTGTGGACTTTCCGCTGCCCGATTTGCCAACGATAGATACAAATTCTCCTCTTGGAATTTCTAATGACAAATCATCCAGTACTTTAAACTTATTGATGTCGTTAAAATACTTGGTGATGTTTTCTACTCTTAGTATAGCTGTGCTCATATTATTTACCTCTAATTATATCTACCGGGTCAATTTTAGAAGCTTTTCGAGCCGGAAACCACCCTGCAAAAAAAGTAGTTATCAGTGCGAATAACATTCCGAAAGCATAATATTTAATATCGAAGTTAACCGGCAAGTGCGACAATGTTTTTAACTGTGCCGATTGTAAAGGAATATTAGAAAGTCCGAATGCTATTAAAAGTCCGAAAATTAAACCTCCGATTCCACCCAAAATGCCTATTATAAGCGCTTCCGTCAGGAATATTTTTTTAATATCTTTTCCCTTGAAACCATTTGCTTTTAGTATGGCTATGTCATTCATTTTTTCATAAATCATCATGGTGAGAATATTGTAAATACCAAACGCAGCTACAATTAACAGAGCCAATGAAACGGCCACGGTAATGGTGTTACGCATTGTAAATCCAACAAACACTTCAGCATTTGCCTGCATCCAGTCCTCTGCTTTATAATTGTATTCATTGGCCCATCGTTTCGCCATTTGGGGTGAATCTTTGATGTTCTTCAATTTTATATTGATATCGGTAAAGTAGTCCTCGTTTTTTTCCATTATTTTTTGCGCGGTATTGAGCGAAGCGTACGATACAACATTGTCAATTGCAGAAATACCAGTACTGAAAATCCCAATGATATTGAGCCTTAATTGATTGCCATTGTAAGTGGTTACGTTTACCTGATCGTGTATATTCACATTTAAATTCTCTGCCAGGCCTTTTCCCATGATAATTCCATTGTTTACCGTTAAAACATCCTGAATAGCACCTTCCTCCATTTTGCCCTGCATGTTAAACAGTTTGTCAAAATCAATGATATCAACCCCTGAAATTGTTCCGTTTAACGGAGTTGATCTGCTGTTATAAAACACCTGTGCTACCAGTAAGGGCGATGCGCCTTCTACTCCGGGATCTTTTTTTATTTCGTTTAAAATTTCAGTGCCGTTTTTAATGTTAATCTTTACAGCTTTGGGTTTTGTTCCGGTTACCACATTAAAGTTTGCATCCGGACTTAAATACCCATCTAAAATAGATTGCCTGGTATTGGGCTCCTTGCTGTAAATATGTACATGGGCAGTATTGGCCAGCATTAAATCTTCCAGAAATTTGTTAATACCGGTCATGAGCCCTACCATAGCAATGAACATACCGATGCCAAATGTTACTCCCAGCGCAGCAATTATGGATTGTTTTTTTCGGGAGAGCAAATGTGTTTTTGCAATTTTTAATAGTAATTCTAAAACCATTTGTTATTTTTTATAAAGAGTAGCAGTAGTGTCAAGACCGGAAACTATTTCCACATATTTTAAATTTTTTAAGCCTGTTTTTACTTTTATTTTTTCTTTGTTTTGCAGCATTACACTGTCTCCCGGCAACAAGTATGATTTTGGAATAACCAATGCCTCCGGCTTTTCTCTTACAATGATATTGGCTTCTACTGTTAGTCCGGGGCATAAATTGGGAGGAACATCAGTAAATACTGCATCCACAATAAAGGTTTTACTTCTTTTATCCAGATAAGGAGAGGTTTTGGTAATGGTAGCTTTAAACAGTTGTTCCCCATAGGTGTCGAGAGTAACCAATACTTGCTGACCTATTTTTACTTTGTTTATATCCAATTCATCTACTTCCAATTCAAGAACAAATTTGTTTTTGTCGCCGATAATGGCCAAGGGTTCGTTAGCTTGTATCAACTCTCCCTGTTTTTTATAAAAAGCATACACTCTACCATTTATCATGCTTTGAACGGTGCGTTGATTTTTATTGGCAGAGCTTGTTTTAAATGAACTTAAAGCGCTCTTATACTTTGTATGGAGGGTGTTTTGCAAATCGGCTTTTTTTAATAATAATTCCCTGTAATGATTTTTACTGGTGATGTATTGAAGCTCTTTGGCTTCGTATTCGGCTCTTGTGCAGGTTTTGTTTTCTAATAAATTATAAAACCGCACGCGTGTAACAGAATCGTTTTGGAGCTTTAATTTTGCAGATTCAATTTCAGTTTCTAATTGTTGCAGTGGGGGAGAATTTTCTCCGGTATTAATTTTAGCTTCTATAAATGCAGCCTCTGAACCATCCAGTTGATAAGCACTTTGTTCATTATCAATTTCAGCAATAACCTGCCCTATGCTTACCAAATCATTTTCTTCCACAAATTTTGATTTTAGTATTCCTGAAAAACTGGAGTAAACAGAATATTGATTGTAGGCCTTTACATTGCCCGAAGCATAAACAGCCTCAGTCAGTGGCATTTTTTGAGGATGTACAGCATCTTCATTGTTTGCACAGGCAACTATAAAAATGGTTCCCAGCAAAAAAAAGTTGTAAGAAACTCGCGACTTAATTTTTAATTTATTTTTCATGTGTTGTTTATTTTTAAGTATACTAATGAGCTGTTTTACCCTATTAACTTTGCTATGCCTATTTCTGAAATTTTAATATTATCAGTAATAAAATTGGAACAGAGGTAACATATATAATCGCTTTTTATATTAAGTCTTTTAAAATGCCATTTCTTATTAAAATAATTATTGCTTTTCCCACTACAGTCAAGCTTATTTAATTCATCTGTTAATCCAATGCCCTCCGCTTTTACAAGGGACTCTTTTTTTACCCATAAATGATAAAAAGCCTCTAAAGGTGTAGGATGTTGCAAAATATAATTTTGTTCATTTTCATTAAATTGTGAAAGCATTGACTGATAATTAAAATCTTTACAATGTTCTACGTCAATTCCTAACGGAGCAATTTTTGAAAACGCTAGGGTTACCAATTGGCCTGAATAGGACAAATTAAACTCGTACCCATTTTTGATAAAGGGTTTATTATACTTATTTCTTGACAAGTTTTGTGTTAAATTAATCGCTATCTTCGATTCCTCCACTGCCTTTTGGAGCATTAGCCTGCCTGTTAATCTTTTTACTTTATCCGAAACAAATTTATAGGTGTTGATTTTCTCTCTGAAAATTTCATCTACCCCATTCATATAAATGGTATAAACAGGATTTTCAAAATCTGCTATATAATGAAACCAAACTTCAATTTCCGCCTTCATTTCTCTTCAGATATTTGAATTCTCTCCATACTAACCAGATTGTCCAAATGGCTACCATCAGGTTTACAATGGTGCTGCCAATATATACTCCTGAAATGCCTATGTATTTTGGAAGTATAAGCATGGCAGGAATGTATACCACTAATTGCCTAACCAGTACAATCATACTGGCATATTTACTTTTGTTTATTGCCGGAAATAACATTAAAGCCATAAATACCAGAGGTAAGAAAGGAAGTACAAAAACGTACACTCTAAAATACCATAGGTAGATGTCGGATAATTCTATTGTAGGAATAATTAATTGAAGTATTATTTTAGGGAAAAGCATGATGAATACCCAAAACGGAGTAATCAATAACAAACCACTGTATGTAAAAGAATAAAATCCTTTTTTTATTCTGTCGTATTGTTTTGCCCCGTAATTGATTCCTGCAACAGGCTGAAAAGCACGCATGAGTCCATATAAAGGAGTCATTAAAAAAAGATAGATAACATTGGCAGCGGCAAAAAATGCTACGTCTTTTTCATTGCCAATTTTAATCACCACATTAAATACCACCATGGCCTGCACCAAGGCCATAATATTAAAAATGAATCCGGGAAAACCATTTCGAATGATTTTTTTTGCAATTTCTTTATCGTATTTAAATGAACCAATGTTGGCGATAAAAGACGCTTTCCCATTTTTAAAATACAGTATTCCATCCATGCTGAATACCAACATTCCCACATTGGTTGCCCATGCCGCACCTTCTACACCAGTGCCTAAAATGATAATAAAAAATGGTGTTAATGTAATATTTACAACCAATCCATATACCACCATCATGGCCGATTTGCGCATCTTTCCTTCGCCCCGAATGATTAAATTGAGCGACATGCCATATATCCAAAATACAGCACCTAAAACGGTAGTTTTAAAATAAATTACTCCTTGTGCTAAAATTTCACCTTTGCCTCCCATCATTTTAATAAGCGGTTCGGCTGCTAAATAGATGGGCAAGGCAAAAAGCAAAGTCATTGCAAGGGTTAGTATGGCCGTATTGGCCAAAATACCTTGCTGTGTTTTTTTGTCATCAGCTCCCAATGCAATGCTCAACACATTGGCTGCACCTGTTCCTATCCAATAACCAAAGCCCAATACAATGGCCGTAAGTGGACCAGCCAACGCCACTCCTGAAAGTGCTGCTTGCCCGATGAGCTGACCTACAAATATAGAATCGGATACGGTATTTAACCCGAAGAGCACCATGGATGCAATAGATGGGAGCGATAATTTCCACACCAGTTTTTTTATGTCGTGCGAAAGAATGAGAGCTTTCTGGTCTTGTTCAAGTAAATTTTCCATTTAACAATTAATTCGTAATACTGCTCTTTTCAAAAATTTCTTTCAACCATATTTCACAATAAGGTTGTTTTACTATGGAAAAATGATCGGCATCGGAGTAGATTACCTCTGTGTCTGTAAAACATTGCGACCATTGTTCCTCATTTATTCTTGCTGTTATATCAGCTTTGGCTACAACAAGTTTTGCCTTTTGATGCAATGTTTGATTGTAGGTGTATGAAATGCTCATGGATGTTTTTACGGTATTCCACAACCGCAAAATAATTTCCTTGTCAACATTTAAATCTGATGCTATTTGTTGTACACTATTTTCTTCCCAATTTATTTCTGTACTTTGTTGAAAGGCAGTTAACACATTGTTTACGGTAGTTTCATTAAAGCCAAGGTATTTAGTGAATCCGATACAAAATTGTTCTCTGTTTTTTAATTGAGAAAAATCATACGGATTTAACCGGAATGAATCTACCAATAAGATAGTGCCTATTTGTAGGCTCGAATCGAATTGTCTTAACATTTCATAAAGAATCGTTCCTCCGAAACTATGCGCAATCAAATGAATTTCTTCATTATTGATTACCGATTTAATTAATTCAATGTGATGAGTGGTAATTTCAGTAATGGATGAAAGAGGTTCTCCTGCTGTACAACCCGGTAATTCCAGCCCATAAACCTGTCCGCCTTCGGGAATTGATTTAGCAAGTTCTAGGTAACCGTTTACCAAGCCTGGCATTCCGGGAATAATAAAATATGCAGCAGAACCGGGCGTTTCGCGCAAAGAAATTAAGCAATGATTGCCAAGTTGCTTGTTCTCCTTTTTGTTTACATCACTTTTTTTCTGCTCAAAAGATGAATCACTAGTATTCGTATGTTCAAACGCTGTACTGTCTATTTTAAAGGCAAGGTCGTGCAATATGGGATTTTCGAACAATACGGTTAGGGGTACTTTTTTATGGAATAGTATTTCTATTTCTCTCACAACCTGAATAGCTTTGAGTGAATGACCACCAAGGTGAAAAAAGTTGTCGTATATGCTTACACGAGTTATACCTAGTAATGATTGCCAAATGGTTGCAATTTTTTTTTCACTTTCTGTTTGCGGTTCCTTATATGTTTTTGGTGAAGATATTTGTGTGGTTTCTCTTTCCAATTGTTTAAGGTCTGTTTTACCATTGGGTGTAAGCGGAATTGCTTTCATTTCTTTCATGTAGGAGGGTACCATATAATCGGGTAGTTTTCCTTTTAAAAAAGAATGAATGGTTTCCGCACTTATGTTAACATTTGGTTTAAGCGTATAAAAAGCCACGAGTTGTTTGCCGTTTTGTTCCGGTTTTGCAACAATTACCGCTTCCTTTACACCATCGCAGCTTAGCAGTACAGCTTCTATCTCTCTTGGCTCTATCCTGTAACCTCTTATTTTAACCTGCTCATCCGTACGTCCTAAATATTCTAAGCTGCCATCGCTTCTCCATTTTACCAAATCGCCTGTTTTATATATTTTATTTCCCGGCTTAAATGGATTTTCAACAAAGCGTTCGGCAGTAAGTAAAGGCTTGTTGAAATATCCTTTTGCCAAACCTGCCCCACCTATGTGTAATTCACCCGGAATGCCAACAGGTAAAGCTTGCATGTTTTTATCCAATACATACGCCAGGGTGTTGCCTATCGGTTTTCCAATAGGAATGGTTTTGCCGTAAATGTCTTCGGGCTCAATTTTATGAAGCAGAGAAATAACGGTAGTTTCGGTTGGGCCGTAAGTATTCATTACCTCCACCGTTGGATTAAAGGTATGCCAGAGCTGATAATACGTTAGTTCTGCTTTTTCTCCCCCAATAATTACCAATCGCAATGCTGTACCCGAAAAATTTTCGCCTGCTAAAGCATTCCAGTATGCTGTGGGCAAATTCATGATACTAACCCCTTGAGATGCAACTGTTTCTTTTACATAATTTACATCCATGAATTGTTGGTTGGCCATTATCACCAACGCTGCACCGGACAATAGCGTGGGGAATACCTCTTCTACAAAAATGTCAAAAGAAATGGATGAAAACTGAAGAACCCTGTCTTCAGGGCTTATTTTATATGCGTTTATTACACTTAAATTATGATTAACAACATTGCGGTGTGTTATCATAACGCCTTTGGGAAAGCCCGTAGAACCGGATGTGTACATGACATAGGCCAGGTTTTCAGGCGATGATTTTACCTGAAGAATTTCGTTTGTTGAAAATACAGCCTCGCTTGATTCGCTTATGGATAATAGCCGGATATTTTTATCCGGTAAATAATCCTTGATGATGGTTCGGGTACTGTCATCGGTAAGTATTAAATCAATACCGCTGTCATTAAGCATGTAACCGATTCTATCCTTAGGGTAGCTGGAATCCAATGGTACATAAGCTCCTCCGGCTTTTATTATTGCCAAAAGTGCCACTATCATATCCACAGAACGATGAATACACAAGCCTACCAGCGTATTGGATTGCACACCCTGATTTTTCAGGTAAACGGCCAGGGTGGTGCTTTTTTTGTTCAGTTCTGTATAAGTAAGTTTAGTTGTACCGGCTATTATTGCAGGTTGATGAGGGGTTTTGTTGGCCTGTTCTTCAAACAACTCGTGAATGCATTTATGAGTTGGGTAATCTACCGATGTTTCATTCCAGTCATTTAAAATGGTTTTTCGTTCGGTATCGCTTAATACGTCAACCTGAGTAATTTTTTTATCAGCATCGTTGACTAAAAAAGCCATCAACTTTTGCAGTTGCAAAGCCATACGTTCAATCGTATTATCACTATACAAATCGGTAGAATATTCTATAAAAACTTCGGCCCGTCCATCTTCAAAGTCATTGTAAGTAAAAGTCAATTCAAATTTTGAAGTTTGACTTTCCATATCAAACGAAGGAGTTAATACAGCATCTCCCAAGTGTATTTTATCAATGCTTACCGGCGTGTAATTTATCAATACTTGAAATATTGGTGTTCTGCCTAAATTTCTTTCGGGCTGAAGAAACTCCAGTATTTTTTCGATGGGCAAACTCTGATTGTCTTGTGCATCCACCATTACTCCGTTCACCAATTTCAGCAAATCATTTCCTGTTAATGTTTCGGTTTGGGCAGGATTAATTCGTATTACAACCGTGTTTACAAAAAAACCGATAATGCTTTCCAAATCAGTATGACTGCGGTTGGCTACCGGCATGCCTAAACAAATATCATTTTGTCGGCTATATTTATTCAGTAGCATGTAAACAGCCGCCGTAAAAAGACTAAAAGCACTTATTTGTTTTTCTTTGCAACTGTTCTTTGCTTTTTTTCCCAGGGCTTTATCTACACTAAAACGAATGTAATTTCCTTTGCCCGTGGAATTCAATGGTCTGGTATAATCCAGCGGCATATCCAAATCCTGATAACCGGCTAATTGTTGTTTCCAATAGGACAATTCGTTCGTTAACTTTTCGTCCGTCAACGCTTCTTTTTGCCAGGATGAATACCCCATGTATTGCAGCTTTAAAGGTGCACTGTCGGGAGCTGTACCTTTACAAAAACAATTGTATGCATACTGAATATCTTGCAACAACACCTTCATTGACCATCCATCGGTAATAATATGGTGCATGCACATGACCATTGCGTGGTAGTTTTCGGCCAGTTTAATAAGGCAAATCCTGAACAAAACATCCTCTTCTAAATTAAAAGGTTGTTCAATGAACGCTTGTACACACGTGTTTTTTTTATGATTTTTTTCCGCATCGTTCAACGCACTTAAATCAATATATGCTATTGGTAGAGAAACATAAGGTTTTACAAATTGAGCCGGAGTTCCTTCAATTGATTTAAAATTGGTTCTAAAACTTTCGTGTATGGCGATTATAAAATCAATGGATTGTTGCAGCGCAACAGCATTTAATGTTCCTTCTATCATTCCCAAACCGGGAACATGGTACTGAAAACCATATCCTAACTGATCTAAAAACCATAACCGTTCCTGTTGAAATGACAAACAAGCAACTTTGCTTCCATGAAGGTATTCAATGATGCTTTTTTTATGAAGTTTCAGCGCCTCCTTGTCTTCATTAGAAACGGGAATGCTTCCTAACTGAATTTTTAATTCGTTATTTGCAGCGTTTAACCGAACACCTTGTTTAATTAATTTGCGGAGTAATTGCAGCACAGTTAATCTTCACCAGTTAAATTGTAAATTCTTCTTTTCCTTCTTCAAAGTTGGCTAAGGTGTCTTCCATTTTAGCAGAAGATTGTTCGTTGGCTAATAAATAAGCCGCGAGACTCCTTATATCTTTTGATTTAAAAAAGGTATTTAATGAACTATTTAATCCTAATTCTTTATTGATTCTGAGTACTATCTGAATGGCCAGAAGAGAATGTCCTCCCAGGTCAAAAAAATTATCATGTACTCCAATTTTAGTAAGCCCCAGCACCTCCTGCCAAATGGCTACTAAAGAACGCTCTAAATCTGTTTCGGGTGGTGTATATTCTGCACCCGTGTACGTATCAACTTTTAGCGATTCCAGCTGTTTCCTGTTTATTTTTCCATTGGCAGTAAGGGGTAATTTTTCTGTTTTTACAAAAGCCGCCGGTACCATGTACTCCGGTAAATTTTTTAACAGATGTTTTCTGATGGTGTCTGCATCCATCAATTCATCGGCAACATAAAATGCAACCAGTTTTTTTCCTTGTTTACTCTCTTGTGCTACCACTACAGCATTTTTAATACCCGCTATTTTTAACAGCACGGCCTCTATCTCTCCGGGTTCTACTCTGTATCCTCTAATCTTTACCTGATTGTCTATCCGTCCTAAATACTGTATGTTACCATCGGCAAGCCATCTTACCAAATCGCCAGTTTTATAAAGTTTGTCTTGTCCGTAAGGATTCTGTATAAATTTTTGTTTTGTAAGTTCGGGTTCATTCAAATATCCTTTTGCCAAACCGGCTCCCGAAATATGAAGCTCTCCGGCTACACCAATAGGTAAAAGCGTTAAATCATTGCTTAATACATAAAGCCGGGTATTAAAAACAGGCTTGCCAATGGTTACAACGGAACTGTTGCTGACATTTGCTATGGTAGTATTTACAGTATATTCGGTAGGTCCGTAAGCATTAAACAGCTGAATGTGCTGTTGTCTGGCCGATTTCAACATGGGTTCAGGTAAGGCTTCTCCGCCAAATGCAATCATTCGTAATTGTGAAAACAGGGTATTCTTTTTATTGTCTTCCAATTCATCAATAACATGGTAATATAAAGGTGGTATATTTAAAATATTCACGTTGTTATCAGTTACCAGCCGGTAAAATTTTTCCGGTTCAATGTCGTCTTCATCTCTTATTACAATGCTTGCTCCCGCAATTAAATAAGGAAATATTTCTTCCACCGACATATCAAAACTAAGCGAGGCAAATTGCAGAATGCTATCATTCTTGCCGATGTTATATTCCAACACCATGCTTTTAGAAAGATTAAGCAAGGCTCCATGCGTTATCATTACTCCTTTAGGTTTTCCGGTACTTCCGGAGGTATAAATAATATATGCCAATGAATCTGGTGTGTGTTTTTTAGCCGGCTTACTTGTTGTTGAAAAAACCGTTTGCCGGTAGTTGTCAATGACAATTGATTTACAGTCATCTTCCTGCAATAGCTCATTCAACTGCGTTTGCAAATGACTTTGCGTAATTACCGACCTTGGTTTTGCATCCTTTATGGTAAAGGCTATTCTGTCTGCTGCATACGTTGGTTCCAAGTGCAAGTATGCTGCACCTGCCTTTAAAATAGCTAAAGCAGCAACTATCATATCACCGCTTCGGGTCATATAAATGCCAACAATATCATCCTGCTTAATTCCATTTTGCTGAAGATAACATGCAAGTGTATTGGTTTTTTCATCCAGCTGACGATAGCTTATTTTTTCAGTCCGGTAAATGAGGGCAATATGTTCAGGATTTAAAATGGCTTGATCTTCAAACAGTTCAGTAATTAATACTTCTTGGTTGAATGCTGCATGTGTGTTGTTGAATGTTTGCAGCAACAATTTTTTTTCTTCCTCTGAAAGTACATCAATGTGTTTAATTTGTTTGTAGGGCGATTCAATAATTTCATCCGTAATTTTTTTGAAATAGCCTACATGACGCTGTATGGTTGAAGAATCAAATAAATGGCGTTTGTATTTCAGGTTAATCTCAAGGGAGTCTCTCCAGTCATAAACCTCAAGTGTGTAATGATCATCCGTTTCCTGATAAACGGAATAAAAGGGTTCCACTCCGTTTAATAACTGTTTGTTTTCAAGTAATCCATCAAAAATATTTTGATAGGTGTATGAAACAGGAAGAGGCGATTCGTTGGGATTGCTCAATACCAATCCTAATTCAGAGGTAAGTTTTGAAAAGGGATAAAAAGAATGATCCATTCCTTCAACAAAACGTTGCTTGGTTTCCTGTACCAGCTCTGCAAAGGTTTTATCAGGCAATAGCTTGCTTCGGGTGATGATTAAATTGATATAACATCCGATGCTTTTTTCATGAATTTGTTTGGGTCTTCCCTCTACCGGAGTAGTAACTAAAATATCTTCATCCTGACTTATTTTATGTATAAGCACATTAAATGCAGCAAGCAAAAGAACCGACACGTTTACATTTAGTTTTTTTGCTGTCATTTTTAATGCAGAAAATTCAGTAGCATTGAGCCTGAGTTTTTCACAGGCAACTCCGGTGTGCGCTGTTTCTGTTGACGGACTGCTGTCGTAAGGGAGGTGAATAGCCGGTGAAATCTCAAACAGTTGTGTTTTCCACCAATTTAAATCATCATTAGCTTTGGTGCTCTTTAAGTAATTTTGTTCCCAACTTATAAAGTCAAAAAAAGCGGTATCCGGCAATGGCGTTTGTACTTTTTTACCGGACATAAGTTGATGATACTTGTTCCAGAACGAATGCATAAACAACACGCCCGAAACGCCGTCAATAACAATATGGTGAATAACAAAATAAACGATGTGTTCATTCATTGCCGGGGATTCAATCACGTAAAGCCTCAACAAGGAATCGGTTTTTAAATTGAATGGTTCCCGGAGGAGCTTAAATAGTAAGTCGTTCAGCCCTTCGGCACTTGTTAATTCTATACTGTTAACGTTAGTTAATTCATCCGATACCGCATTAATTTTATGTACAACATCCTCCGAATGTATGTTCTGAATGATGTTGCTTCTTAACACCGGATATTCATAGAGCATGAGTTTTAATGCTTCGCGGAGACAAGCAATATTCAACGCTTGTTTTACTTTAAAAGCGATGGGTACATTAAAACTGCTCGATAAAGGCATGGTTTCGTTGATGTACCATAATCCTTTTTGCACTTCGGAAATCGGATACGTAGTAAGTAAGGTTTCATCTTCTTTTTCTACTTGATTTTCCGAACCAGTGATAGCAGTTAAGATTCTTAATTTTTCTTTTTCAACCAGCAAGAAAAAATCTTCGAAATTATCGATGCTGAGTATTTGTCCTAATTTAATATCTAATCCTAATTGTTGGTTCAGTCTTCTGACTAACTGTATCAGTTTAATAGAATCAAAGCCATAGTGAACGGCAGAAAGAGACCGGTCTATTTCTGTTAAAGGAATATTAAATACTTGCTGAAAAAGTGTATCTAACACCATTTCGGTTTCCTTGCTTAATAAAGCTTTCGTTGGCTTATGCGTTGTATATTCTTCCGCTTTAGGAAAAATGAAATTTGTAATGGATTGGGTTATTGGTAGGTACTCCTCTAAAACAACATGTGCGTTTACACCTCCTATGGCAAAACTATTAAGTGCAACTCTGCGCGGTTGTTCGTTATGTTGTTGCCAAGGCTGGCGGCCGGCTTGTAAAATCAAAGAATGATTATAACCAATCTCCTTGTTTATATGATCCAATCCGGCAATGCCCGGAATGGTTTTGTGTTCCAGCGCTTTTATACTCTTAATTAATGATGCCATGCCTGCTGCTAATTCAGGATGACCAACGGTTGGTTTTACACTGCTAATCACCCATTTTTTTGTAGTATCAACACGATGCTCTATGTATGCATCATTAATGGCATTTAGTTCCATGGCATCGGCAAGGTGGTTACCAATACCATGGGCTTCAATATAATCAATGGTGTCGGCTTGTATCTTTCCTTTCTGTAAACAAATGCGAATGGTTTCTTTTATTCCTTTTACATTGGGTGCTTCCGGCGAAAACCCTCTTCCGCCATGGTGTACAGCTGTACTTTTTACAACTGCAATAATTTTATTGCAGTCTTTTTCTGCCTGAGCAAGTGATTTTAAAATAAGTACCCCTGCACCTTCACTTCTAACAAAACCATTGGCACTTTCACAAAAACTATGTGTGCTGTTGTTGTTACTTAATAGCTCATCGTAAAGTCCACCGTTGGAATCGGAAATAAATTGAGCAGCAGAAATTAAATTGATACCACCTACAATTCCCAGGTTGCATTCTCCCAGTTGAATACTTTGAACAGCGCGATGCAATGCCACATACACACTTGTACAAAACGTGTTTATGAGTTCACTTGGGCCTTGCAGATTTAAACGAAAAGAAATTTCATTGGCAAGGGGAATGTGGTAAGCTGTTTTATTACTTTTATTATTTTCCGACTCGCTGTTGAATACTTGTTGTGCCGCAATAAACACACCCGTTTTGGTGGTGCTTATTTCTGAAATAGCTATTGAAGAGCCGAATAGTGCATCTGCAATTAACTTATACATCAGTTGCTGCTGGCGGCTCATGGTAAAATATTCTGCCGGAGAAATATTAATTACCTCCAAATGCTTAGCATCAAACGTTTCTGCCAACTTTCCATATCGGTAAGCAGATGATTCGCCGGGTGTTGAAAATACAGCCCGTTCGCCGGATTCAATTTTTTTCCATAATGTTGTTCCGTTTTCAGCTCCAGGAAACATTCCTTCTATCGCTACAATGGCTATGTCTTTATCGGAATAATTGCTTGTAATTACAGGAGGTGGGTTATCATTTACGGTATTTTCTGTTGCTGTGCTTTGAATGTTTTCATGAATAAAATTCATTTTTAGCACGTCTTTCAACAGGTAATTCACTAACAAATCCAGAGAAGGATAATCAAAAAGCAACGTGGTTCTTAACGAGCAATTGAGTTTAGATTCCAGCAAAAGCTTAAAATCAACGGCCTGCATAGAAGTTGTGCCCAGTTCTGCAAAATTTTGGTTGGGAGTAATTTCATCAATATGATCCATTTCCAAAAAATCAACAAGCCACTGGCGGAGCAAATCCGTAAGCATACGGCTCCTTTCCTCGGCTGAGGCGTTGGTTAATATTCCGGGAACAGATTGTTCAGACATGATACTTGTTTAGTTGACCGTTGCAGGAAGAATACCGGCAAATACTTCGCCGCTCGATTCCCCTTTTTGATCATCTTTAAAGCTACAGTAGGTATTCATGTAAGTGATGTCTTTCATCTTTTTTACAGATTTAATTCCCCATGTGCCATAAAATTTTTTCGCATTCAACACCCTCCTGAAACCTGATGAAATACGCAGAATTAACCAATTGGGTAGTTGTTTTTTCCAAAAGGTTTCCATGTCGTAATCACTCAACTCCGGTATAAGTTGTTGTTGCACACAGTAAGCATAAAACACATAACCCAATTGATTATAACAGATGTTGTATTCTACAGCGTTAAAATGCCCGGTATCATCAATGTAGCAAGATTCCGGAATAGAAAATTCACCATGGGCAGCTAAGCCCAAGGTGCCTTTGTCCGGTTCTATTTCAATGAATGCTTTTTTAAGATAGGTGGCATGAGGCTTGTAAGGCCTTAATGCCAGTTTCATAAAATCAGCATCTACTTCAATTACTTTTTTTTCTGAGCCGGTATCGATAGAAGCCGTTTCCATAGTTGTTATTTGTTAAGTCCAACATAAAAAGGATATTGGTCATAAATTCCAATACGATAGCTTTTACTCAACTCACCCTTAGCTAGTACTGATGACTTATGCAATAGCGGGCGGTTATCCCAAATGATGAGGTCTCCCTTATCCCAATTATGCGTATATACGTTTTCTTCTTTCTCAATAAAGTCGAACAAAGCTTTTAATGCTTCCTGACTTTCTTCATGTTTCATTCCTTTTATCTTCATGGTAAATCCGCTGCTGATGTATAATGCCTGTTCGCCGGTTACCGGGTGGGTAATTACGGCAGGATGTTCTACCAGGGGTACAATTTCATTCATATAATCAATCAACTGTTGTATGGATTTATCTACATCTGATGGTTGTACCTTGTAGCGGTTATTACCTCCGTGTATGTAGGTTTTACCATCTACATATTTTCTCAATTCGGCCGGAAGGTTTTTTAAAACCTTTACCATATCGATATAATAAGTTGCACGAATGGATTTGGGAATAATTACCGGTGTAATGGATGTAAAGGAAAGGGGTTCTTTTTGGAACTGACAATCGGTATGCCAATAGTGGCCGGTTCCGGCTACACCTACTTTTTTACCATCCGGTTCGGGAACATTGGTAGATACAAATACTTCAGGAAAAACGGGATGATGATAATTTTCCTGAAAATACACTTGTGGCTTGCCAAGTACTCTTGTAAAAGCAACATATTGCTCCAATGATATATCCTGATTGCGAATAACCATCAGCTTGTTGCGATAGATGGCTTGCCTGATTTCTTCCAGTTCAGGAGATTGAGCATTTAATTGGGTTATATCTAACCCTACTATTTCGCCACCTATTTCACCTTTGGGTGCATCTTTAATTTCAATAGTTTCTGTTTTCATGTGTTTTAAGGGTTTAATTATTAAAAAAATGGAAATTCGTATTTAGTTTACATGCCTTTCTCGTCCTTGCCAAAAAGGCTCTCTTAGTACTCGTTTGAGAACTTTTCCGCTGGGGTTTCTTGGCAAGGATTCAACAAACGATATGGTTTTAGGTACTTTAAAATCAGCAATACGGCTTCTAAGGAAATTTATCAGTTCTCTCTGCTTGATAGTATAGTTTGGTTTCAATACTACAAAAGCTTTCACTGCTTCACCCCATAATTCGTCAGGAACACCAATTACAGCAACTTCGCTTACGCCTTCATGTTCACTCAACGCTGCTTCAATCTCAGCCGGAAAAATATTTTCACCGGCGCAAATAATCATGTCTTTAATGCGATCGCATACGTAAATATATTCTTCGTCGTCCATATATCCCCCGTCACCTGTGCGAATCCATCCTTCACTTAATGTTTCGTTGGTAGCACTTTCGTTTTTCCAATATCCAAGCATCACCGATGGTGATTTGATATATATTTCTCCGGTTTTTCCGGCCGGTAAAGTGTTGCCTTGTTGATCAACAATTTTCACTTCTACTCCCGGGAATGGTTTTCCGGCAGCATCTTTTCTTTTTAATCCGGTTACGTCATGATCAGCAGGTCTCAGGGTTACAGCACAATTGCCTGTTTCCGTCATTCCATAAATTTGAAAAAAATGGCATTTAAAAACCTCTAAAGCTTGTTTCAATAAGGTTGGCGTTATGGGCGAACCTCCATACAAAATGTATTGAAGGGATGATAAGTCGCTTGTTTTACAAGAAGGCTCTGTCAAGCAAAACTGAATCATGGCAGGAACCAATGCCACTTTGGTGATGCGGTATTTCTCTATAATTTCCAATGCTTTCCAGGCAATAAACGCATCCATTACAACGTTTTTGGCTCCATGAATAAAACCCTGCACACCCCACCACAAGCCGCCTATATGAAACATAGGGACACAAATTAACAATGTGTCTTTCTGATTTAAGTTCATCCATTCATCACCTTGTAATTTTGCTCCTTGCAGCAAACGAAAAAAAGTGTAATGAGCCAGTTGAACTCCTTTGGGATGACCGGTTGTTCCACTGGTATACATTTGTACTACAGGATCTTCAGCACGGTAATTCAGTCCGGGAGATTCCCTGTATTGAATGGTTTTCCAACTGATAAAATCACTCCATTCTCCATGGTTTCCTTTTATGGCAATGATTTTTCTGATTCCGGTAAGTTCATTTTCAATTTTTTCAACCACAGGAAAAAACTCTTCCCCCACAAATAGAATTTCCGATTCACTTTGATTGATAATGTATATAATTTCCTGAGGTGCCAGGCGCCAATTAATTCCAACCAATACAGCTTTGGCTTTTGCACATCCGAAAAGCAATTCGTAGGTAAGGTTACTATCCTTAGCTAACAATGCCACTTTTGCCACAGGCTGAATTTTTTCATGTATCAATCCATTGGCTATTTGATTTGTAAAAATGTTAAATTCAGAAAAGCTGGTTGTATAATTTTCATGTACAAATGCAACTTCATCTTTTTTGTAATTAGCATTCCAGCTTACTACTTCCGGCAGTGTTTGAAATGTAATATTTTCCATTGGTTCTTTTTTATTGTATAAATCAGGTTGTTATAAGCCGACATTTCAAGCTGTTTGTTCTCGACTTCGCTTGAACTGACACAGATTGAAAATGTCATATTGAGCGGAGTGGAGATATAGACATTTTGATAATGAAGTCCAGCTTTTGATAACTTTTATCACAATGTTTTATGTTTGTTTTTCTTTTTATCGTCTTTTTTGATTAATGGGAGCATCCCATAATCATACATGGTTTGCATCATTTGAAATACATTTTTGTCTGATTTTTCGGGTGTTCCGGCGTTAATGGGCGATTGTGGATCGTATGCTAAATCCAACATCACTTTTTGCATGTATTGTTCTCCTGTTATATTCTTTATGAGTGCTAAACTCATATCTATACCCGCTGAAACGCCTGCAGAAGTCCAGTATTTACCATCGTTTATATACCTTGCTTGTTTGTAGGCAGCACCATATCTGTTCATCATTTCTTCAGCTCTGTACCAATGCGTGGTTGCTTTTTTACCATTCAATAAGTTAGCAGCACCAAGCACCCATGCTCCGGTGCAAACGCTGGTCGTGTATTTAGAATTTTTGTCAATTTTTTTAATCCAACTGCGGATAGTAGTATCCTGAGTCATGTTCCATGTTCCTAATGAACCACCAGGAATTAATAATAGATCGAGCTTTTTAAATTCAGAAATGGAATGGCCAACATTAATTTGTGTTCGTCCACTACGAACCATTCCTTTTTCAGGAGCAATTAAAAATACCTTTGCATGAGGCAGTTCTGATAGTACTACTAAGGGATCAAGAAAATCAAGCGTAAATGTTCCATTATAAACAAAAATACCAATGCTGTCAACGGTATTGGTGTTACTCTTTATTAAGAGGTTTGAAATATGATTAGGCACTTGTTTGTTTAAAAAATAAAGTCCATCAATAATTTCAGGATTTGCTGTTGCTGCTGTTACAACAGCGGTATCCGATTTTTGAGGTGTTCCTCCAACAGCAGGAGGTTGCGGACTGTACTCCAAGTCGAGCATAGCACCTTGCAGGTATTTTTCACCACAAATTTGTTTTACAATGCTTAGTGTTAAATCCAATACTCCTGTAGAGCCAACCGAAGTCCAGTATTTTCCGTCATTACAGTAACGAACAGTCTTATATTCCGCCTCGAAAAGTTTTAAGTTTTCCTTTGCATGAAACCAGTTGCAGGTTGCTGTTTTATTTTTCAACAATCCTGCTTTGCCTAATAAAAACACTCCGGAGCCGGAGCCTGCTGTTATTTTTGATGTAGTATCTATTTTCTTTATCCAATCAATAACTTTTGTATTTTTGATTAACTCGCTTAATGCTTTAGTTTCGCCACCGGGGATGTATAACAAATCCAATTGCTGAATATCATCCAGATTTTTTTCAACTAAAATTTCTGTCAAATTATTTTTTACTAAACCTTTGTTGAGACTGATGTAATTTACTTTTACATTCATAAGTTCAGAGAAAACTACCATAGCCCCAATTCCTTCCATAGCGTCAAAACCGTTGTACACCAAAATTCCAATGGTTTTTATTTCCATTTTGGGTTCACCAAATAAATCATGCATTATTTTTTTGTGATTCCAGATGGTCATTTTAGGTAACATTTTATATCTGGTGGTATCTGTATTTTCTTTACTTTGAGCAAAGAGCATAACAGCCAACAGCAGCATTCCTCCTAGGGTAATAATTTTTTTATTCATTCTTTTATTTAAATATGATTACTTGTTTTTTTAAAACTTGCTTGTTACGGTTATGCCATATGCTCTTGGTCGGTTCAATATAGCATACCTGAAAACGGCTGGCATTGCATACATTAAATAGGTTTCATTAAAAATATTCTGGCACCATAAAAATACATCTAAGTGTTTTGAAGTAACTCCTACTCTGCCATTAAAGAGATTATATGCCGGTTGATTAATTTTATTGACAAGGTCGAAATGCTGATCACCAATACGTCTCCACTCAAGACGAATAACACCTGTTATTTTTTTTGAGACAGGAACGTAACCTTGCATACCCAACATTAAAGTACTTTTCGGTGCCATAATAGTTTGATTTCCTGAAATATTTGTACCTAAATACTCTGTGTTATAATATTTGGCGTCATTTACTCCAAGTGCCAAATCAAGTTTCAGAAAAACAAATGGCAAAGCGTTAACTTCAACTTCCGCTCCTTTGGAATGAACATTTCCAATGTTAGCTGTAATATAGGTTATGCCATCTGGTCTATAATCTAGTTGCAAGTTTTTCCAATTCATATAATATAAGGTGGAAGTAAGTAAGAGTTTTTTATTGGACGATGAAAGTTTATAGCCCAATTCATAATTATCAGAATATTCAGGATTAAATGTTTCAAACCCCTTGAACTTGGTTGTTGAATTAATTCCTCCGGCCCTGAATCCCCGGCCGTAGGAAATATATATATTTTGATTTTCACTTAAATGATAGCTTGCAATAGATTTTGGTGAAAAGGCTTCAAAGGATTTGTTGCGAGTGCTGTCCTTTTGTGAATAAGTTCGATTGTTATTATTATCAATATTAAAACTAGATATAGTTGATTGCCTGTTTTCAAAATCATACCGTAACCCTCCTGTTAGCTCCAACCGCTTTGTGATAGAATAAGTTGCTTGACCAAAGGCTGCTACCCCTGAATTGTCTTGATTATTTTCCGAAACATCTGTTCCACTGTAACCAAAAAGTGTAGCCAAAGGAGCCACGTAAACCGTAGCTGTTCGATAATCGTATAGTTGTTTGAAAGCATACCCGCCTGTAGTCCATTTAAACTTGCTGCTGACTGCCGGGGATGAAAAGCGCAGTTCCTGACTTAATACTGTTTGAGGAAATGCATCGCCAACATTGTTATAAAATGAACCTGAATAAGCAACGTCAAACGTCCAATAATCTGCGTCAATATTATTGTACGATTGCAGAATGTGTTGATAAGCAGAAATAGAGGTTAGTATAAATTTTTTATAAAAACAATTAACAGCAATGGAGCTATTTATGATTTTGCGCTCATCGCTTCCAAAACGGTTCACTGTAAATTTATATGGGTTAGCCAAAGCAAAGCTATCATTCGGTGCAGCCTGAAAATAACTGCTTGGCCCAATTGATTTATCGTCCTGTGTTTTGAAATTAAAAACCACATTCATTTTCTTTGAAGCAAGCCATTTTAAATACATATTTTCGTAAATGGATTGTGCATCCCCAAATCGCACATTCAAATCTGCAGGTCCTTTGAACGTTTTTCCCAAAAAGGTAAACTGAGGAGTGGTGTCATTTCCGTAATACCCATGTTGAATTTGAAACTGACCTGATATTCCAAAAAACAATTTATCTTTAATAAGAGGAGTGCGGACAGCAAAGCTATAACGCTGTAACCCTTGATTTCCGACACTGGTTTCTGCAAAACCTGAGGTGGTATTGCAAGGTGCTTTAGTAATAATATTAATGACTCCCCCCATTGCATTTCTTCCATATAAAGTACCCTGCGGGCCACGCAATACTTCAATTCGTTCCACATCCATCAGTTGTAATCCGTTAGCTGTAATATCTAAAGAGTTTACGCCATCCACATAGGTTGCTACAGTTGGATTGTTGCTGAATACACTTACTCCCCGAATAGAAATCATTTGCTCATAACCAACCCCAACATCAGCATATTGGTAATTAGGTATTAATCCAACAAGGTTTGATAAGTTCCAAGTTCTTGTATCTTGTATTTTTTCGGCAGGTAAAACTGATACTGACATGGGAGTCATGATAAGTTTATCCTCTCGTTTTTCGGCTGTTACAATAACTTCATTTAATGTTTGTACATTTTTTTTTAATATAAAATTTATTTGTTTTGTTTGATTTTCAGAAACTAAAATATTTTTTACAACACTTGAAAAACCTGTGAGGTTAACAGCAATTTGATACGAACCATTGGGTATTTCTAACCTGAAAAAACCATTTGAGTCGGAAATAGTATAACGATTACTATTCAAAATACTGATGTATGCTCCGGAAATACCAATATCCGTTTCAGACTTTACAAAACCTTCAATTTTTTGGCTATAAACATTCGTAAGTCTTGTAACCATTAAAAAAACGAGAAAAAACTTAAGATGCATTTATTCTATTTAATTAACTATTATTTTACCTAACATCCGTTTCGCTAGTTTTTCGCAAATAGTATAGAAATAGATTCCTTTTTTTAAATCTCCTACATCAATGGTTTCTAATGTATTATTTGTTTCAAACTCTTTCACTGTTTTTCCAGTTAAATCGGAAATAATAATTTTTCCTGCTATGGCTTTTGAAAATTTAAAGTTGATTTCGTTAACAGTAGGATTGGGATAGACACTAATCAATTCATTATTGGAAGCAGTTGCAATTTCTTGTACTACAGTGGTTGGAGAGCCGCTCTCATTATAAGTAACACAAGCTATATTATTTGCAGGAACAGGATCTGTTGGGAAACTTGTGTTGACGGAGTTTTTCCCTTTTCCATATACGACCACGCATACTTCAACCGAAGTTGTATTATAATAGGAAAGGAGCGAACTGCCTGTTAAATAACCCGGATCGTCTGTAAATGTCCCATTTACTCCTAAATTGGCTGATAAAACAATTGGTGTACTCCCTCCCTGTGTATATAGCTGCAAATCGTAATATGTACCCTGTATCCTTGCTCCTACATAAACTGTATCCCCTGTATTTAAAACAGAAGATCCATAATTGGTAACGATAAACTTTGTTAAAATATTACCTGAAGTAATTATTTGCCCATTGCTATAATTTACATAATTAATTCCTAAATTTTGAGAGTTGGCTTTAGTATTAAGCAATAATAAAGCAAATAATAATAACGAATAGATTGTTTTCATTAAAAACTGTTTTGTGAAAAACATAAACGTTTTTCTTTTTTATAGAAATTGTTTAAAGTTGAATTGAAAATATCCGCATCTCCACTTTAGTTTATGCTGAGCGAAGTCGAGAACAAACAGCTTGATTGTTGACTTTTGACAACTTCAATGTAATCCCCCTGATTATAATTGCTAATCAGAGGGATTAAATGTTTTATATTATTAGTTATTTAATAATTACGAGTCGGTCGGTTTTTACAATTGCATCCTTAGAACTAATGATATACAGGTAAACCCCATTTTCCAAATCAGATATATTAACCGTTTCCTTTGCATTTATAATAGTAATTACTTTAATCACTTTTCCGGTTAAGTCGGTAATGGTTATTTTTTCTAAACCCGTTTTTGAAAATTCAAAATTCACTTCGTTCACAGCCGGATTTGGATACACTTTAACATCTGTTAAAGCATTACTTCCAGACAATGATGAAATTCCTGTAGCTGTTTTGTTATATGTAACGCAAGATGTATTATTACTTGAAACCTTATCTTTTGGAAATGAAGACCCTACAGAAGCTAATCCTTTACCATATACAACTACACAGATATCTGCAGAAGTAACTCCTAAGTTTGTTAAAGTTCCGGCACCATCCAAATTCCCAGGATTATATGTAAAGGTTCCGTTCATAGGTACATTTTGAGTAAGAATAATCGGGTTAGCACCTGATCCTGAAAGGTCAAGTTTATAATATGTTCCATTGATTTTTGCACCTACATAAATAGTATCTCCGGTGCTTAAAGGAATTGAGTCGTAATTGGTAACAGTAAATGCTCTCTGCACATCACCCGAATTAAGTACCTGACCATTTGTATAATTGTTATACTGAATACCTAAATCACCTCTTTCATCATAAGTAACACAAGAGGTATTGTTGGATGAAACCGGATCTTTTGGAAACGAAGAGCCAACAGAAGCCAACCCTTTGCCATATACTACCACACAAATATCAACGGATGGAACGCCTAAGTATGCTGTTGTTTGCGCTCCATTCAAATATCCGGGGTTGTATGTAAACGTCCCGTTCATAGCTACATTTTGAGTAAGCACAATCGGGTTGGCACCCGGTCCTGAAAGATCAAGTTTGTAATATGTCCCATTAATTTTTGCTCCCACATAAATAGTGTCTCCGATGCTTAATGCAGAAGGTCCATAATTAGTAACAGTAAATGCTGTTTGCACATTTCCTGAATTAATTACCTGACCATTTGTATAGTTGTTATACCTAATACCTAAATCAATTTTATCGTTGTAAGTAACAGTAGCAATATTATTGCTTGGAACATTATCTGTTGCAAAAGAAGTATCAACTGTAATTTGACCTGCACCATATACCCATATACTATGAGGGGTCAGACTACCATTGAGAGTATCAACCGAAATTTTGCCAACTCCGTGAACCAGTACAGAAATCTGGGCTGTATCAGTTCCTAAATATGCCGCAGTAGTAGCTCCATTAAGGTTTCCGGGAGTAACTGTAAATGTTTGACCGATATTTAAATCTGAGGAAAGGGTATAAGAGGTGCTTCCATTTGGAGCGGTTAAAGAAAGATCATATAGGTGTCCATTGATTCTTGCACCTAAAAAAATAGTGTCTCCTGCCAATACTTTTACGGGACCATAATTCGTGACTTCAAACTGTGTTAATATATTTTTATTGTTTGTTACTTCTTTAGCTGAATAATTTGTGAACTTAATTCCTAAATCAATATTTTTATAGGTAATACAACTTGTGTTGTTAGAAGGATTTGAGTCTCCCGAAAATGAATTATTCCAAGATGAAATGCCGACACCGTAAACTATTAAACAAAGGTTTAGAGAATCCTCTCTGGCAAAATATTGTTCCCATTGATATCCAATTAAATAGCCAGGATTTAAAGTAAGTGTATCTCCAACTTTCAAATTCGATGTGAGTTTGTAGAAAGTAACGCTATCTTGTTTTTGCAAGTACATATCGTAAATTATATTATTAAAGCTTACAGCAAGCAATATTGTGTCTCCCGCTAATAAATTGGAAGGACCATGATTGATGACGTTGAATTTAGTTTGGATATTACCATAGCCTATATACTGACCAGGGCTATAATTTGTGTAACTGATTGATAAGTCATGTTGTTGCGCCTGCAACGACATCGTAGTAGCAATAAATACAATGATTATTGTAAATAGTTTTCTCATGTTTTCTATAGTTTTAATTTGTTGATTATTAGTGTTCTTTAACAGCCTGTTATGCAAGCTATGCTATATGATTGATTTTGTTTCCTTTAATAATTTCTCATACATTTTCTTTTGTACATTATTGGGATCATTCTCAGGTATTAATTTACCGTCGGCTTTCAGTTTTATTATAAACGAATAAAGCCTAATCCACGCCAGTTCCTTAATTGCTCTGAAAAGCAAATAACCGGCGAGTATAAATAATGCGATATCTGTTTTGTCAATATTTTCCATTTTATTTTATCTTTTTAGTTTATAACAAAGAGCAAAACGCGATAAGCGTCTTCCCTTTTTGTTTCAGATTATGATAACAACAAACACTTTTATCAGGGAAAAGCTTTCCAAAGCTTTTCCCTGATAAAACGAACCTGATTTAACCTCAATGTTATGCTAACGAAATTTACATAATATACAATCAGCAAACGGGGGGACGGAAAACTTCCAGTAAGTGGAAGGTTGATGTAGATGCAACATACGATGAAATATGCTGACAAGGATAGGTATCAAAAAAATTTAGTTCAGATAAGGATTTGCTTTCAGAAAACAACTGCAATTCAAACTTTTCTTTCAGGTTATTTGCAGGAGCATTTTCTTTTTTATCTTCTTCTTTAAGCTGCTTTTTCATATAGCATTTTCCATTGCAATGCAGCTTTTTAGAGTTTTTATTTTCACAAAACACATTGGAAATATAATCCTTGTTAAGTTGATAATTAATGCAAATAATGGTTTTGCCAAATAGTTGCATTAAAATTCCGGTAAGGATTAATATAGAAAATACGTGTTTCAATTCGTTTGTTCGTTTATTTGTACAAAAGTGCTAACTAGTTGAAAATTCAGCTACAAAAAATCAATCCAATTGATTATATTTTCAATCCTGACTGTTTGTTAAAACAATTATGAATTACAGTATTCGTGCTTTATTGTTTGATAATTCGATCATAGATTTCGCTTTTTATCCCATGCTTATTAAATGCATGTTCATTTTTTAAGCATCCTGATTTTTTCTAAACTGATCGGGTGTTTGCTTAATGTGTTTTTTAAAAAACGTTATGAAATAAGAAGTGTTCTCAAACCCCAATTTATCAGCTATTTCATTTACTGAATGATTCGTGTAATGCAACAACCGTTGCGCCTCTATTGTAATTTGTTTTCTGATTAATTCACCTGCTGTTTTACCGGTCTCTTCTTTGCAAATTTTGTTTAAGTGATTGGTGCTTACATTTAGCAATTCGGCGTAATAGGAAGGCAATTTTTGGGACTGAAAATGCTGTTCAATTAATTTTTCAAAATAAACTATTTTTTCCCGCCTCAGATTTTTACTTTTTATTACTCCAAATGGAGTATATAACCTTTCTAATTCAAAAAGTATAATATTTAAATACGAACGTATTACCTTTTTCGATTCTGTTTTTTGCAGTGTAAACTCCTTGTAAATAAGTCTGATTAATATATCTGTGCTTTCTCTTGCTTGTTCATTTAAGCGAATATATGACCTTGATTCTCGTTGTAAAAAGGAAAACTGACTTAATGTATTGTTGTTGTATCTCAATGAAAAAAAATCTTCTGAGAAACAAATTATCTTCCCTTTTGCCAGTCTGTTTATATTGATACTATTGATGCAACGTGGTTTTATGAGGATGGCATTGGCACTATCAAGGAGGATTTTTAAGCCGTCAATAACAATTTCACCCTGAGCAATTTCAACAAACAACAATGCGTAAAAATCGTTTTTGTGCGGAAATTCCAAATCGGGAAATTTTTCGAGTAAGCCATTTAATTCCCCCATCCAAAAATGCTGGTTTCTTCCACCAAATAAATCCATATTGCAAACAGCGAAGTCTGTTGTTTGCATTTAATATATGTTATTATTAATAATACAATGGGCTAAGTAATAAGAGTACTATGCCATTTGGGGTGGATGAAAAACGGAAAGTAGATATCCGTTAGAAATTAAATTTGTATTTCTATAGTTTCTATAGTTGTTATTATTTGAGGTAAAATCTATTTTAGAGAATTGAAAGATTGTTATGTTCTGAATAACCAATTGAATTTCTTTCTGTTTAAGGTCTGGAAATTTTTGCTCTCGTTTTTCATTTTTATCCAATTGCTTTTCAAGAAAACACTGTCCTTTACATACAGGAATTGCTTCAAAACGATTAACACATAAATTTTCGGCAATGTAGTTACGTTGAATACGAAATGAAACTAAAATCCAAAGGCTACTTGTACTTTGGATTAAAAAAACAAAAATTAAAAATATAGAAAACAGCCTTTTCATATTGACTGCAAAGTTAGTTTTTAAATTGTTCAACTAACAATTTATCAATATCTTTTATCAATCGCTTTGTTTCAATAGGGTCTGTACCATCATAAACACCCCGTATGTGTTTGTTTTTATCAACGAGCAACAAACCTCCACTGTGCACATATCCTCCCGGAGCCATTTTATCAGCATAAGCTGCTGAAAAATAGCTATTCTCTGCTAACTTGTGAATACTGTCTTTTAAACCAGTAACGAAAAACCATTTTTTTGTGTCAATATGTAAGTTGGTTGCATATTCTTTTAGTCTTGGTATGGTGTCGTGTTCGGGATCAATAGTATGTGAAATAAATAGAATGTTTGAGTTGTTTTCAAAAGTGTCATATACTGTTTTTAATTCGGTAGTCATCTTGGGACATATTGTTGGGCAGGAGAGAAAAATAAAATCGGCAACGTATATTTTATTGTAAAAAGTATTTTCTGTAATAATTGAACCGTCTTGATTAATAAACCGAAATGATTGTATAGTAGGATAAATGGTGTCGTTGTCTTTTATTGTTGGAGTGCCTAATATGGGTAATCTATCATCATTGTGGTTACAACTAGACAATAATAATATTCCAATAAGAGCAGTAATAAAAATGGATATGGTATTAAATTTCATAAATTAAAATGGCTGAATAATCATAAAAATAACCGAGTCATTAAAAATGTGTTAATGTATTATTTCCGTTAAATTCTTTATAGGGCTATATTATTTTTAATATTTTAACCCATAGCTATATGCTTTATGTTTTGAGAAAATCTCTCTGGAGCTTATTGTTTTCACTTAAAACAATTCACTAAAATACTTAATTATTTATGAAAATTTGTTTATTTATTTTATTTTTTCCGCTATTGTCGTTTGCTCAATTCTTATCGGCAGACGTAGGAATAAATGGTCTCACTTGTTCTGCATGTTCGCGTTCGGTAGAGATGAGCATACGCAAGTTGGATTTTGTACAAGATGTTCAAATGGACTTGCAAAATACCCGTGGAAAAATTGTATTCAAGGAAGGGGGGCATGTGTCAATAGATAAGCTTGCAAAAGCTGTTACTGATGCTGGATTTTCAGTGCGTTATCTCAATGCTTTATTTGTGGTTGATTCCGTCAGCATTTTTAATAATAATTATTTTGATTATGAAAACGCACATTACCGATTTATAAATGCTGTTACAAAAAAACTTTCAGGGGCCGTAACCTTAACATTTATTGGAAAAAAATACTTGCCTAAAAAAGAGTATAAAAAGTGGAAAAAAGAAATAAAATCAATATATGCAAATGATAAGCAAAAGGCATATTATGTAACATTATGAGGCTTTTCCTACTCATTTATTTTTTGTTTTGTCTTCCCTTATTTGTGAGCGCACAAGAGTTATTCCCTTATAATGAACCTGCAAGCAATGTTCCCAAAGGTGTTTTAGGAATCAGAACTTATGGAGAAATATATCAAGAAGGAAATATACATCGCAACATGGGTGCTTTAAGGCTTATGTATGGATTAACGTCAAAACTTTCTATTGCAGTTACTGTTAGTGAATCAAACCATCATAATTCACATTTGCCTACTGATTCAATTTTAGTTAAACATCAGTTTATCAATGGACAGCACATATATACCACTACTACTAAACAAAATATTGTTATCGAAGAGCAATATCCTTATAGTTTTAATGGATTTTATTTTTTTGCAAAATACCGTTTCATTACAAAAGATGGACAGAATACACATTTCAGAACAGCTGTTTATGGCGAATATTCAACCGTTAACCAACCTTTTCCTCATGCTGAACCAAACCTGATGATGGACACAAAAGGTTATGGCGGAGGATTGATTATAACGTATCTGAAAAACCGTTTTGCTGTATCATTAACGTCGGGAGTTATTATTCCGGGTAGTTATCAGGAAACTGTTGCACAAACAGCAGGAAGTCCTGTACTGACAAATACAATACTGGAATATGGCAGATCAACAAAATATAATTTATCATTTGGGTATTTGGTCTTTCCTAAAGAATATAAAAATTACAATCAGGTCAATTATAATCTTTATCTCGAATTTATGGGCAAGACCTACGAAGCCGCAACAGTTTATCAGGACGGTAAAATATTGCCAATACAGAGTGTTGATTTAAGCGCTGGAAATTATATTGACGTTTGTCCGGGCATTCAGGCAATAGTTAAATCTAATTTGAGGATAGATTTTTCTATGGGTTTTAATATGATTAATCGTTCGTACTCACATAATTATCCCATTTATATGATTGGAATACAACGATACTTTTTTCTTTAAATACTCTCGTTACTCAATCTTTGTACAATCTATCCAGTGTTCCAATGTGAAAAATAGTGTTCCAATCATTTTTTATATAAACTATACTTGAATCTAGTATTTGTTTTTTATGAATAAAATTAATCAGTGCGATAAATATTCAATCATTGTGCAATTTGTGCAATGATTGTGCAAATAAAATTTCCATGTTGTCCCAAATGTCCCAAAAATGTCCCAATTATTTTTTCAGTACATAAACAGCACCTTTTGTAGTGCCACCTTTATTTTCTAATAGTTTTTTAGAAATCAAATCAGCCAAATCTCTTGAAGCCGTTTTTTTGGTAGTGCTATTAATATTCTGATAAATAGAATTGACAATACTTCCATTTTCCTTGACGTATGTGATTGCTTTTATCTGCCTGTCATTCAGTCCCATTTTCAAAAGGTTTTCTGCCGTATAAATATCCTTTCTAAAAGTAATAAGCATCCCACCCGCATCATCTTCATAAAGAGGTTCTGGTAATCCCGCCTTTTTACATTCTTCTATCATCTTCACCGTTCCATGCCCCCACGCCTCAATATAGGCAGCTTTATAAAACACATCTGCAATCAACTCATTTCTCGGATAAGAAGAGTGGGTTTTCTTTAACTTTTCTAACGTTAATTTTTGACTGAGTTCGCCATTGTTCCACAAAGAAAGATGGTCGGGATATATTTTCAATTGCGTATGAACAGATGAATAATCTTTGTGTACAATTGCATTTACAATGGCTTCACGTAATGCGGGTTCTGGATATTCAAGTTCTTCTTCCCGATGTAATTTTTTAATTTTCACTTCGGCTTGTAGGTATTTTTTCTTCAACACCTCTATGGTATCTTCCGCTTGTTGAAAGAGATTACCATATATATCATCCATACTAAGCAACGTTGCGTCATCCTTAAACCGTCCGATTTTAATGTATGAACTTATGTAAAACTTGCGAGGGTCTTTACCGAAAAGTAAAATAGCAGCACGCGTTAACTTTCCGTTATTAAGTAAATGAAGTTTTTCCAAAAGACCAACAACAGATTTTTCTTTAGCGGCAGCCGGAAATCTTTTTGTTGAAAGCTCTTTAAATTTGGCAATAGTATTCAGGTCAATATCTTTCATAGAAGCTCTTTCTTCAACAACAGATTCCCACGATGTTCCATTTTTTTGTAAAAGAAAATTTTGAAGTGCCGCCCCATTTAGTTCTTGCGTAGTGCTTCCTGAACGGATATAATATTTCCCTTTGAAAGAAACGGGAGCTTCATACGCTTTTATTTTTATAACGATATATTCTTTATTTTTCTCTCTTTTCAGATTTACAGCAGCAACAATGCGAAGCATATCTGTAATTTTGTTCGGAATATCCGTAAGGAGCTTGTCTGCATTTTCAACTCCTACAACTTGCCCTGCATCATCAATACCAATATAAAGTGTCCCACCTTCTGTATTTGCAAATGCACAAACAGGTTTTAAAAACTCATCCCGCCAAGACTGCTTATATTCTGTGTTTTGATTTTCTTTTTTTAACATGAACGTGTATGGAATTATGATGCAAAATAACTAAAAATAGAGAGATGTTATAATTAAAGAGTTTACTATTTAAAGCGGAAAGAATCTATTTTGTTTTCACATCTGTGGATGGATATTAAATTAAGTTGTCTGATTATTTTGTTTTCGTTTTTTGAATTTTCTTCTCCACAGTTTTCTTCTGAAAGTCCCTTTTATATACTGTTCTTCTTTATTTTGATTTGTTCCTTCGTTGTTTTCATTTTTTAATTCCGACAGTAATTCATAAAAACTCATTTTATCAAACACCGCAGTTAATTCTAATTGATGGAGCAGTAATTTCTTTTTTGTATCTATTTTTAAATCCAGTTGCAAAAATTTTTCTTCAGAGGTTTCGATACACACTTCTTTTAACTTATCCCTTAACCAAACAATATCCTTTGCATACGGATAGTTTGAGGGTAATTGCTGAAAAGAAGAAGTTTTTATCAAAACCGTAAACGCATTGCACAGTTTTATTAAATTATTTCTATTGACTTTTTGCAAAACAGAAAAATGAAGAACAAAAGCTAATAAGCTGCGGTATATTTTACTTATCCATTCTACCTGATTGGCTTTTTCTTTAAAAATATTCGATAGGTCTTCAAATTGCTTATAGTTCTCTCTCTGATGATAACTTTGATATACTTCATCTATCCATTTACATCTTACAGGCACATATTTTCCTTTCTCTAAATTAAAATTTGATGTTTCAATTTGTTTTGCTTTTGTTTTTTTATTCAATCCGTCAATATTTGGAGATGATAATTGCTGTTTTGTGTATTTTGTGTCGGTAGTTTTAATTTTCTTCGATTTTTTCAATGTATTCTCTACTCCTGCAAAACGGTTTTCAATTAATCCATCATCTTTATTCTTTGTTTTCAACTCTTCCGCATTGACGTTTTGATTTTCCAACGTTTGTTTTAACTCCCCCCAACTGCTCCCGCATAATTAACACTTGACGTTTTAAATAATCCCGAATTTGAAACAATAGTGTCAGGACGTGTTTTAACTATAACATCATTATTATTTCGCTGGCGGTTAATATATGCCATTTGTTTACAACTGGGCGAACAATAGCGTTTATCTTTTCGCTCTGCGCTGAATTCTTTTTCACAATAATCACAATGCTGTTGCATATTTATTTTTTTTAAGTTGGTACTTTCTTCAAACTTTTTTATTCATCACCATAAAGCTGATGATACTGTATTAAAATAGTTTTGATGTTTTCGATAGCAAGCTGATGAGTTTTAAAATCAGGGGAGTAATTAAGGGTAAACAATAGTTCGCGTTTGTTTTCTTCCACACCTGTAATGTTATGTGGTAGTTCCGCTTGTAAAATAATCTCTGCTATTTCTATCATTACATCACAGGGAATACAAAAATTGACCGAACGTTGATTGTTCTGATTGACGGTTTGATTCATGTTGATTGACGTTTTGTTTTGTAAAATGCTTTTTAGTTGACGTATTAAATACGTTTTTTCATGTATAACATCTTTCTGCTTGACTGTTTAGGTTGTATAAAGTCTGTATCAGAAAAATTTCCCTGATTATTTTCAAGTTCAGAGCGCATATCGTCTAACTTTTCTTCGTACTCTTCCTGTTCATTCCGTAGCTCTTTTATTTCGATTTGTAATTCTTTTACCTGAGTGGATAAAAAGTCAATTCGTTCCTGTAACGGTTTTATCCAAAGCATATAACTACCACCCATACTGCCTAAAGCAATTAATATAGGAGCTATCCATTCGGGCATTCCTTTTTCCTGTTTTACTTCTTTGCTTTCTTTTGAATCTTTTGTTTCTTCTGCCATTGTTGTTATAATTTAACGATGTGTATGTTTACTGTTTTTTGATTTCACAATAAATTAGTTGAAAATTTATCGGTTGAATTTTTTTGCTTCCCGGTGCATGGAATAGCTTGCTGCTTCACCTTGCAATTCATCAGTAGTTTTTACTTTTCCTTCTTCCAACCATGATTGTAATTGTTGACGGTTGAAATAGAGTTTGTTGCCCCGCTTGAAATGGGGAACTCTTTTTTCAGATGTTTTTTCGTAGAGTGTTGAAATTCTCAATCGCAGAAAATCGGCAGCTTGTTTTGCATCCAGTATGTCAGGGACATCGGGTGTTGATAGATTGTTGCGACCATTTATAATTTCGGAGATTGCACTTTTAAGAAAAATTTTAAATTCTTCTTCTGAAAGACTTGTTAAGAATGTTGTTGCCATAATAGTTTTAGTTTTGCTTTGTTTATTTTAGTTTAGTTTACAAAAGCAAAGATTCTACTATGGTTTGAGTTTTTTAGGGTTCGTGAACCCTCACGTAAGGGGTGTTGGAGATATTTTTTATTTTTACTTTTCCTTCAATGCCTTTGACAGCAATATTTCCAAACGAACGATGAGATTATGTATTTCTTTTAGGTTGGCTTTGTTTTGGTATTCTTTTACGCTGCTTAGTTTTTGGCGAAGTGTGTTTTGACTATATCCCGTTAGCAGTTCAAATGCTGTTCCGGCATCTTTATTATTGAGGTATTCATCTTTTAAGAATATCCGTTCCTGTTGCATATAATGTAATAATAATGCGGTTTGTTCTTGCGTCAGGCAAGTGAGTTTATCATTTGCGTTGCGTTTTATTTTTGACTTGTTGATTTCCTTTTCGGTTTTTACTGAACCACTTAAAGTATTTGCATCTGATTCGGGTTCTGATTGCAGGTACAGGTTGTCCAATTCATGTTGTAATCCTCTGCAACATCCCGACATAAATGATTGACGTTCGTTTTTGTTTAGGCTTTGCTCTTGTAACTCGTTAAATTCTTCTGCACTGTAAATGCCTGCTTCTGATAACAGAATATCAAAATGAAAGTATTTGTAAATTTTTGCATCACGGTAGTATTTATAATTCTTTCCGTATTTTTTCTTCAGGCGTTCAGCTTCATCAAGCATCCATTGTTTATTTGCCTCTTTTTCTTCTTCTTCCTTATAATAGATGTCACAAACTTTTGAAAGGTATTGGGTAAATTCTATCTGTTCTTCGATACTATAATGTTGCATCGCTGATTTATAATCTTTGAAAAACTCAATTTGTAATTTACCGATAACACTATGGCGCTGTTTCATGTTTTTTTATTTTTCTTATTCAGATACAAAGTTAAATTTTTAGATACATCAATATCACCAAACAAAAATCCCGAAAAAAAACGGCAAACAGAATTTTGTTTGCCATTTTTTTGTGTTACATCTTTTCTTGTTTTACAAACTCTGCATTAAAAT
>Ga0302194_10000252_pt1 | contig 36607 bp, 32 predicted proteins | sample II_Bog_N1_1_FD_200227 | JGI IMG/M metagenome (GOLD analysis project Ga0302194, IMG submission 200227) | Peat permafrost microbial communities from Stordalen Mire near Abisko, Sweden - II_Bog_N1_1 | ecosystem: Environmental > Terrestrial > Soil > Wetlands > Peat | place: Sweden: Abisko...
ACTCAAACAAGAACATATTTTGATCTCAGTACAGGAGGTTTGTTATATACTGAAAAATATTGGTTGGGCGCATCTTTTTTTCATTTGACGAATTCTAATGAATCATTGTTTAACTATGGACAATCAACATTACCAGATAAATTTTCCTTACATGGCGGGGCAAAGTTTGCATTAAATAAAAATGAAACGGATGATTATCAAAAAAAATATATTTCTCCTTCATTTAATTATAGAAGTCAACAAGACTTTAGCCAATTAGATATCGGATTTTATTATACTCAATATATTTTCAACATAGGGTTGTGGTATCGTGGAATTCCTCTATTAAAAAGTTATGCCCCTGGTTATGCTAATAATGATGCAATGTCTATTATTATAGGACTTCAAACTAAAAGACTAAACATAGGATATAGTTATGATTTTACAATTTCTAGGCTTATGGGATATTCAAATGGTGCCAATGAGGTAACATTGTCTTACCAATTGTGTCAAACACGAAAAAAGAAAGCAAAATATGGGTTGATGATGCCTTGCCCGAAATTTTAGTCGAAAAAGCCATTTAAAATTTTAGCAATTCTTCATATAATTCTTTTATCGGTAGACCCATTACGTTAAAGTAAGAGCCTTCAATTTTTTCAATTGCAATATAACCTATAAATTCTTGAGCTCCATAACCCCCTGCTTTATCATAAGGGTTATAGTTATTTATATAATAGTCAATTTCTTCGTCCGATAAGTTTTTAAAATATACATTTGTTACTGCAAAAAAGCTTTTGGTTTTTAGTTTTGATTTTAAACAAACTGCAGTATATACTTCATGTTTTTTACCCGACAACAATTTAAGCATACGTAACGCATCATCATAATTTCGAGGTTTGTTAAGTACCTGATTTTCTACCCACACAATTGTATCAGCTGTAATTAACAAATCTTGATCTTTCAACTCCGATTCAAATGCTTTTGCTTTTTTTTCGCACAAGTAAAGCGGAATTTCTTGTGCCTTTAATGTATCGGGAAAATCTTCTTCCGTATCTTTTGTTTGCAACTTAAACTCAATACCTAATTCTTTAAGCAAGTATTGTCTTCGGGGAGACTTTGAGGCTAATACAATTCTATATCTTTTTAAGCGGTCAAACAGCATGTAATGTATTGATATAATTAAGCAATGAATAAGCAAAAACAAATAAATAACAAACACCCAAAAGCATAATGAGTTTAGCGATATTACCCGCTGTATGGTATTTAGTGGAAGTATTTGCAACGACAATTTTGTAAATTAAGAATGCAAATGGCAATTGTAATGCAAGTGTGAAGTAATAAAAAGAAAGCCAGTCTTTATTTTGCCATTGAAAAATTTGAAAATAATACAAGCTCCACATTGTAAAAATACTTATAACTATAGCTATAGCTTTTGATGTATTTTTGCCAATAACCACAGGCATTGTGTTGCACCCATATTCTTTATCCCCTTCGTAATCTTCAATGTCCTTTATTATTTCTCGTATTAGAGTGGTGATAAAAGCAAAAAACGATAAGCCTAAAATATGTAACCATATTATTTTAAAACTAATGCCTAGATTAGCTGGAGAATGCGTTTTATAATAAGGCAACAACTCATAAATACCTACGATTAAAGGTACTAAAGCAGTAAATGCTGCAATAACAATATTGCCAATCAAAAATTGTCGTTTGAAATTAGTAGAATAAAACCACAGTCCGGTTGCACAAAAAAAATGTATGAATGCAATTTTCCATGAACCAATAGCGTAAGAAACATATAGTGCTATAAGCACAGCTACAATATTCATTACCGTATGTGCACCTATAGCTACACGTCTTTTAATTCCCTTATCGATAATCAGTCGTTCGGGTTTATTGACTTTGTCGATTTTTACATCAAAATAATCATTGATCGTATAACCCGCTGCTGCAATAATTACCGTAGAAAGCACCAATAAAAAAAAGTAAAAATCACTCATTTGCAGCTCTAGTCCTTTAGCTTTTAACGTAGGATATAAAATACACCAACGAACCATGTACTGCGTAAATGCAATGATTAGCAAGTTCTGTATGCGTATTAATTTTAAAAACGAAATCATATTTATTATAAATTACGAATAGGTTGATGAGTGTAGTTTCAAAAAATGCAATCGCCAATTTTTTATTAACTCATTTTAAATTATCAGATTCAATTATTAAATACTTTGTATTGTTGAGCTAATTTCCCATGTCCCTTGTGCTTTCATAACTTGCTCTATAACGTCTCGTACGCAGCCATGTCCACCTTTTTTATCAGAAACATAAATGCACAATGTCTTTATTTCTGGCGCTGAATCATTCGGACAGGTTGGAATACCAATTCTTTGCATTACCTCATAGTCAGGAACATCATCACCCATATACAAAATATCAACCGGATTTAAGTTGTGTATTTCTATATACTCTTTATAAATATCAAGTTTATTGCTAACTCCCAAATATATATCTGTGATGCCAAGTCCGTTAAGCCTCACCCTTACTGACTCAGATTTGCCTCCCGAAATGATAGCAATTCTATACCCATTTTTAACAGCTAGTTGCATGGCATACCCGTCTTTGGTATTCATAGTACGTATTTGTTCTCCATTAGGTAACAGCGCAATGCTTCCATCTGTAAGCACACCATCCACATCAAATAAAAATGTTTTTACTCTGTTTAGTTTTGTTTTGAAATTTTCATCCATACCAATAATAACTTTGTTTAGCAGTAAAAGTAGTAAAATACGTTTAAATACAGTTTTGTTTTTGTAGTACAATTTTTGCTTTACAAAAAGTCCCAAGGATACTCCAAACGCTATATCCAATTGTCTAAAAGTATCGTCTTCGATATTTTTTAGCAATTTAGAAAAATCATACTAAATTCTTCTTGAACAATTCTTTTCCTGTCTTTAAAATATTGTGGACACTCCATTGTTTTTTTTCAATTAAATTTTGGGAGTAAAGAAAGTTTATTATCTTTGTCGCCCGCAAGAGGAGGAGGGTGTTAGGGTAAAGGATAGATGGGATAGGGTTGTAAAGGATGGTGAGAGGCGGGGCGGGATAAATTTTAAAAATAGTTTACAATTTATTTGGAAGTAGAAAAAAGTTTAGTACTTTTGTCGCCCCAAACGAAAGGGATAGTTCTTTAGGAAACAGAAATTATAGAGTGCTGAATGGAAGTTCAGAAGAAATATAATAAAGTTCTTTGAAAAGATTGAGAAGTAAGAAATAACAAGTATCCCTTATATTACTATGTTCTAGTGGTATAATGAGAAAGGAATCCGCATTACATTTTTTTTAAGATTAAATTAAAGAAGAGTCGAATCAAACAATTTTACAATGGAGAGTTTGATCCTGGCTCAGGATGAACGCTAGCGGCAGGCCTAATACATGCAAGTCGAACGGTAACAGGGTAGCAATACCGCTGACGAGTGGCGCACGGGTGCGTAACGCGTATGCAATCTACCTTTAACTAGTGAATAGCTCGAAGAAATTCGAATTAATACACCATAGTATTATTTATTGGCATCAATAGATAATTAAAGCTCCGGCGGTTAAAGATGAGCATGCGTGACATTAGCTAGTTGGCGAGGTAATGGCTCACCAAGGCTACGATGTCTAGGGGATCTGAGAGGATTAACCCCCACACTGGTACTGAGACACGGACCAGACTCCTACGGGAGGCAGCAGTAAGGAATATTGGACAATGGTCGCAAGACTGATCCAGCCATGCCGCGTGCAGGATGAATGCCCTATGGGTTGTAAACTGCTTTTGTACGAGAAAAAACCTCTTTACGTGTAAAGAGCTGATTGTATCGTAAGAATAAGGATCGGCTAACTCCGTGCCAGCAGCCGCGGTAATACGGAGGATCCAAGCGTTATCCGGATTTATTGGGTTTAAAGGGTGCGTAGGCGGAATGATAAGTCAGTGGTGAAAGCCTGCAGCTTAACTGTAGAATTGCCGTTGATACTGTCGTTCTTGAGTATATTTGATGTGGGCGGAATGTGTCATGTAGCGGTGAAATGCTTAGATATGACACAGAACACCAATTGCGAAGGCAGCTCACAAAACTATAACTGACGCTGAGGCACGAAAGCGTGGGGATCAAACAGGATTAGATACCCTGGTAGTCCACGCTGTAAACTATGATTACTCGATGTTTGCGATACACAGTAAGCGTCTAAGCGAAAGCGTTAAGTAATCCACCTGGGGAGTACGCTCGCAAGAGTGAAACTCAAAGGAATTGACGGGGGCCCGCACAAGCGGAGGAGTATGTGGTTTAATTCGATGATACGCGAGGAACCTTACCTGGGCTTGAAAGTTAGTGACCGGTGGTGAAAGCCACTCTTCAGCAATGACACGAAACTAGGTGCTGCATGGCTGTCGTCAGCTCGTGCCGTGAGGTGTTGGGTTAAGTCCCGCAACGAGCGCAACCCCTATCATTAGTTGCCAGCACGTCATGGTGGGAACTCTAGTGAAACTGCCCGCGCAAGCGGTGAGGAAGGTGGGGATGACGTCAAGTCAGCACGGCCCTTACGTCCAGGGCTACACACGTACTACAATGGCAAGTACAAAGGGTTGCTACACGGTGACGTGATGCTAATCTCTAAAACTTGTCTCAGTTCGGATTGAAGTCTGCAACTCGACTTCATGAAGCTGGATTCGCTAGTAATCGAAAATCAGCAATGTTTCGGTGAATACGTTCCCGGGCCTTGTACACACCGCCCGTCAAACAATGGAAGTTGAGAGTATCTGAAGTCGATAACCGCAAGGAGTCGCCTAGGGTAAAATCAGTAACTGGTGTTAAGTCGTAACAAGGTAGCCGTACCGGAAGGTGTGGCTGGAATACCTCCTTTATAGAGTGATTTTTTTCAACTAATAAATGTTAGTAGTACGGTACTTGTTATTTCTCTTCTTAATACTTTAAACTTACCCAAAACGAGCTCAGAAGTGTTAAAGCGAATGAGGCGAAAGGATTAAAGGAAAAAAGCAAATCGTCAGAAGCCAAAAGAAATACTTTTGACTTTTAACTTTTTAACTCTTAACCTTCAAATAGTCCCGTAGCTCAGTTGGTTAGAGCACTACACTGATAATGTAGGGGTCAGCAGTTCAAATCTGCTCGGGACTACATCAACAATTCGTATTGGGGAATTAGCTCAGCTGGCTAGAGCACCTGCCTTGCACGCAGGGGGTCATCGGTTCGAATCCGTTATTCTCCACAAAACCCTTGATAGGGAAAAGTTCTTTGACATATTGAAAAAAAACACAAATGATAATTTAATCAATTATCAAAAGAATACAAGCAATTACTTAAGTAAGAAAGTAATTAAGGGCGTACGGTGAATGCCTTGGCTCTCAAAGGCGATGAAGGACGTGATAAGCTGCGATAAGCTACGGTTAGGAGCAAATATCCTTACCCGTAGATTTCCGAATGGGGCAACCCAATAGTTTGAAGAACTATTATCCGCAAGGAAGCAAACCCGGAGAACTGAAACATCTAAGTACCCGGAGGAAAAGAAAACAATTTAGTGATTCCCTAAGTAGTGGCGAGCGAACAGGGAATAGCCCAAACCGAAGTTGTTACGGCAACTTCGGGGTTGTAGGACTACAATATTGACTATGTTTTTGAAGTGTAATCATCTGGAAAGTTGAATCACAGAGGGTGATAATCCCGTGCACGAATCGAAAGCATTACATAGTAGTATCCTGAGTACCGCGAGGTCGGAGACGCCTTGTGGGAATCCACCAGCACCATCTGGTAAGGCTAAATACTCTTGAGAGACCGATAGTGAACTAGTACTGTGAAGGAAAGGTGAAAAGAACCGCGAACAGCGGAGTGAAATAGAACCTGAAACCGTACGCTTACAAGCGGTCGGAGCAGCTACGTGCTGTGACGGCGTGCCTTTTGCATAATGAGCCTACGAGTTACTCCTCTCTAGCAAGGTTAAAGACTTTAGGTCTGCAGCCGAAGCGAAAGCAAGTCTGAATAGGGCGTATAGTTAGAGGGGGTAGACGCGAAACCTTGTGATCTACCCATGACCAGGTTGAAGTTCCGGTAACACGGAATGGAGGACCGAACTGATAAGCGTTGAAAAGCTTCCGGATGAGTTGTGGGTAGGGGTGAAAGGCTAATCAAACTGGGAAATAGCTCGTACTCCCCGAAATGTTTTTAGGAACAGCCTCGAGGTTGAGTCTTATAGAGGTAGAGCTACTGATTGGACAAGGGGGCTTCACCGCCTACCGAATCCTGACAAACTCCGAATACTATAAGATATACTCGGGAGTGAGCGCATGGGTGCTAAGGTCTGTGCGCGAGAGGGAAAGAACCCAGACCAACAGCTAAGGTCCCCAAATCTATGTTAAGTTGAAATAATATGGTCTGATTGCATTGACAGCTAGGATGTTTGCTTGGAAGCAGCAATTCATTTAAAGAGTGCGTAACAGCTCACTAGTCGAGCGATCGGGCGTAGATAATAATCGGGCATTAAACATAGTACCGAAGCTTTGGATTTGTCGTAAGACATCTGGTAGGGGAGCATTCTAATTGCACCGAAGGTGTGGCGTGAGCCATGCTGGAGCGATTAGAAAAGCAAATGTAGGCATAAGTAACGATAAGGCAGGCGAGAAACCTGCCCACCGATAGACTAAGGTTTCCTGAACAACGTTAATCGATTCAGGGTTAGTCGGGACCTAAGGCGAAGCCGAACGGCGTAGTCGATGGACAACTGTTTAATATTACAGTACTTGCTTTACTGCGATGTGGTGACGAAGTAGTGAAAAATCTGCGCACTGACGAATATGTGCGTTAAAAGGTGTAGATATAGGTTGTGCAGGTAAATCCGCACGATTTGTCGAACCCGATAGTATCAGGAGTCTTCGGACAAATGAATATGATTCTAATCAGACTTCCAAGAAAAACCGCTAAGCTTCAGGTAACAGCAACCCGTACCGCAAACCGACACAGGTAGTCAAGGAGAGAATCCTGAGGTGCTCGAGTGATCCGTGGCTAAGGAACTAGGCAAATTAACCCTGTAACTTCGGGAGAAAGGGTGCCCTCCGCAAGGAGGGCCACAGTAAAATGGCTCTGGCGACTGTTTATCAAAAACACATGGCTATGCTAAACTGAAAGGTGATGTATATGGCCTGACACCTGCCCGGTGCTGGAAGGTTAAGAGGAGAGGTTATTCGCAAGAAGAAGCTTTGAATTGAAGCCCCAGTAAACGGCGGCCGTAACTATAACGGTCCTAAGGTAGCGAAATTCCTTGTCGGGTAAGTTCCGACCTGCACGAATGGTGTAACGATCTGAGCACTGTCTCAGCCACGAGCTCGGTGAAATTGTAGTATCGGTGAAGATGCCGATTACCCGCAACGGGACGGAAAGACCCCGTGCACCTTCACTATAGCTTAACATTGACTTTGGATAAATCATGTGTAGGATAGGTGGGAGACTTTGAAGTGGTGTCGCTAGGCATCATGGAGTCAACCTTGAAATACCACCCTTGATTTATCTGGAGTCTAATCCCGCACTAGCGGGAGACATTGTTTGGTGGGTAGTTTGACTGGGGTGGTCGCCTCCAAAAGAGTATCGGAGGCTTTCAAAGGTACCCTCAATACGCTTGGTAACCGTATGTAGAGTGCAATAGCATAAGGGTGCTTGACTGTGAGACTTACAAGTCGAGCAGGGCCGAAAGGCGGATATAGTGATCCGGTGGTTCCGCATGGAAGGGCCATCGCTCAAAGGATAAAAGGTACGCCGGGGATAACAGGCTGATCCCTCCCAAGAGCTCATATCGACGGGGGGGTTTGGCACCTCGATGTCGGCTCGTCACATCCTGGGGCTGGAGAAGGTCCCAAGGGTTCGGCTGTTCGCCGATTAAAGTGGCACGCGAGCTGGGTTCAGAACGTCGTGAGACAGTTCGGTCCCTATCTGTTGTGGGCGTTAGAAATTTGAGAGGACCTGACTCTAGTACGAGAGGACCGGGTTGGACAAACCGCTAGTGTACCAGTTGTGGCGTCAGCTGCACCGCTGGGTAGCTATGTTTGGATGAGATAAGCACTGAAAGCATCTAAGTGCGAAACTCGCCTCAAGATAAGATTTCTTTAAAGGGTCGTAGAAGATTACTACGTTGATAGGTTGTAGATGTAAAGGCAGTAATGTCATAGTCGAGCAATACTAATTACCCGTTAGCTTTCTTATTTAAGAGCTTCGTATCTCTTTATTTTTTGATTAAATTATCACGTGTGTTTTTTTTCTTTATTATGTCAATCGTTTTGTATCCGCTAAATCGGAGTATGATTTTAGGTGACTATAGCGATGAGGTCCACCTCTTCCCATTCCGAACAGAGAAGTTAAGCTCATCAGCGCAGATGGTACTGCATTAAATTGTGGGAGAGTATGTCGTTGCCATTTTTTAGCCCCAACTCTTTTTGAGTTGGGGCTTTTTTGTTTTTTTCCCCTTTTTTAATAATCCTATACCAATATACAAAATGCTTGATTCGCACATAAAAAAAATCCTTTTTCGGAAGATAGGTATGGTTTATTAATGAAGTATTAAAGCTATTACCTATTTTTGCCGTTCGTAAAAAGGAAGAAAAAATCAATGTGTATTTTAAAGAGAAAACTTGTATATATATTTTTTTGTTTTCCATTCATTTTATTGGCTTCAAATACTGATTCTTCTTCTGTTTCAGAAAAACCTTCTTCAACTACTCATTATTATTCCCAACACCAATTTGAAAATTCAGATTCTGTTAATTCAATTAATACCTCATTAGATAATTTTCAAAATTATTTACCATTTAACCATCTTGGCAATAGTGGTTTGGCATATAATGATTTGTTTTATAATCCAACCTTCTCTCAAAAATCGGGATTCAACTACTATAAAAATAATTATGCAAATTATTTTTTTTCTCCTGATAAAATAAAATATTACAATACCCGAACCCCTTATACCGATATTTTTTATGTTACAGGAACCAAAAAGGAACAAGTTTTCAGATTAATATTTTCATATAATGTAAAAAAAAATTGGAATGTTACAGCTAACTTTAATAGAATACGTTCGGATGGATTTTATACTTTGCAAAATACCAATGATAATTCTGTAGCTATTTCTTCTAACTTTAAATCACTTAATAACAGATATTCTTTTTTAACTGCTATTATGTACAATAGTGCTAAAAATGCGGAGAATGGAGGGCTTGCCGACAACTTGGGGACGGGAACTAATTTAGATTCTGCAAGCAGATCCACTATTGAAAAAAAAGTCTTTTTCAAACAATATTTTAATTTAGGAAAAACGAAAATATCTACAGACTCTGCTCACATTAATGTTATAGAACCTACAAGCAGATTTATTTTAACTTCTTCGGCAGAAAATACCAAGTTAAAATATTTGGATTACGATCCTTTATTTGGCTTTTATCCTAATGTTTATTATAGTAATATTACTACTGCAGACTCAACTACAAATTATAAAATTGATAATGAACTTGCATGGAAACGTTTGGATAATCGTAAACACGGAGGGTTTAAAGATTTATTAGGTGCTGGTTTTAGTATTAAACATCAATATGTAGATATAAAGCAACGAAGTTTGGATGTTGCATTTAACAATGTAATTTTAGGAACAGAATTGTATAATACGTATACGGATAATAAATTTTGGTGGAATCTATCAGCAAATTATTGTTTGAGCGGATATAATAAATCCAATTATAATGTATCTGCCACATTGAGAAAAGCAATAGCAGATAGCTTAAGTTGGATTTTATTGACGTTGGAGAATAATGCTCAAACGCCCGATTTTATTTACAATCACTATTATTCAAATAATTTTTTCTGGAACAACAACTTTTTAAAAACAAACACTACGCGAGCCACGATAACGACCTATTTTAAAAAATATAATTTGTCAATGGGCGCGGATTATTCTTTGTATAAAAATGTGGCTTATTTTAACCAATTTGCAGATGCTGCTCAGGATAACACTATCATTCCGGTGTTTCATGCCTTCATTAAAAAAGATTTCAACTTTAATCACTGGCATTTGAATAATAAAATAAATTATCAGTTAGTTCCGGATTCTTCTGTTATAAGATTGCCGGAGTTTGTATTAGAACACTCGCTTTTTTATTCCAATCAATTATTTCAGAAAGCTGCAAATATTCAAATTGGAGCATCCGTATTTTATGTTTCATCTTATTTTGCCAATGCGTATATGCCTGCAACAGCCCAGTTTTATATACAAAACACGACTGTTTGCGGTAATTATCCGGCAATAAATTTTTTTATAAATGCACAAGTTAAAACGGTAAGGGTGTTTTTTAAAATAGATAATCTTAACTATAAGCTGATGACAAATGATTATATGCTTACCCCAAATTATATTATGAACGGAAGAGCTTTTAAATTCGGTATTTCATGGATGTTTTATGATTAATCTATTATTTTGAAGGATTCTCTTCAAGCAAATTTAATTTATACTAAGGAACTTTTTTATATTTATTGCAAAGTTTTCGATAAATAATTTATCAGGTTATCACTTCCTTTCAATTTCACAAGTGGAATTTTTCATGAATTTTTTTCAAAAAATATTTGTGTAACCGAATTGTTACATATATATTTGTAACCGTTTTGTTACACAATTTTATTTGGGTATGAGAAGAGATGTTTTTCAGGCAATAGCAGACCCAACACGAAGAGCGATTATAAATTTAGTTGCTCATAAAACATTAAATTTAAATTCGGTTGCAGATCACTTTCAGCAAAGTCGCCCTGCTATATCGAAGCATATTAAAATTTTAACGGAATGCGGTTTAGTTACAATTAAGCAACAAGGAAGAGAGCGCTATTGTGAAGCTAAATTAGAAAAGTTGAATGAAGTGGAGCATTGGGTGGAGCAATACAAACAGTTTTGGGAGACGAAGCTGGATGCATTAGAAAGTTATTTGAATGAATTGCAGGCTCCTCAACTAAGGAAGATTTCAAAGAGTAAAAAATCAATAAGAATCGTTTCATCAAAAATCAAAAAACATGGCAAACAAAAATGAGTTTATAATTACACGCGAGTTCAACGCTTCCCAAAAGCTAATGTTTGAAGTTTGGACAAACCCTGTTCATTTAGAAAAATGGTGGGGACCTATAGGTATGAAAATGGGAATTACAAAATTGGAATTGAAACCAGAAGGAACGTTTCATTATAGTATGAAAACGCCCGATGGACATGAAATGTGGGGGAAATTTGTTTATCGCGAAATAATAGCACCGGAAAAAATTGTTTTTGTTTCTTCATTTTCTGATGCTAAAGAAGGAATAACCCGTCATCCTATGAGTGATAAATGGCCATTGGAAGTATTGAGTACAATTGTATTTACTGAAAAAAATGGAAAAACAACATTAACAATGACTGGTACTCCAATAAATGCGAGTGATGAAGAAGTGAAAATGTTTGTAGAAGGTTTTGCAGCCATGAATCAGGGATGGGCAGGAACTATTGCTCAATTAGAAAATTATTTAGCAACTTTATCTTAATTTTTAAAACTAGCTAGCATGAAAAAGACAAAAACGTTATACTGGATTTTTACCGGCTTGTTTGCAGGCTTGATGTTGTTTTCGGCTGTGCCCAACATTTTAATACTTCCGGATTCAATTAAGTTTATGAACAACTTAGGTTATCCTACTTATTTTATTCCATTTATTGGTTGGGCAAAAGCGTTGGGAGTAATTGCAATTTTAATTCCGGGCTTTCCAAGAATTAAAGAATGGGCGTATGCAGGTTTGACCTTCGATTTGATCGGAGCAACATATTCGATAATAGCACTCAACGGTTTTTCTCCCGATCAATCATTAATGTTTGTTTTTATTGCATTTGGCTTTTTATCCTATTATTTCTATCACAAAAAAATTAAGGCATAAATTGATGATAATAATTCCAATTGATTTGTAAATAAGTTTCACTTACAATCTTTAAGCAATTGAATAACGAAGCTAAAACTATTGATGAATATATTTTTCTTCAGCCAAAGGAGGTACAAGTATATTTGCAAAAATTGCGGCAAACAATTAAATCTGCTGCACCGAATGCTGAAGAAACAATCAGCTATAAAATGCCGGCATTCAGGTATCATGGCATGCTGGTATATTTTGCCGCATTTAAAAATCATTATAGTTTATTTCCGGCTAATGGCAGTATCATTGCTACAATGAATGAGGAATTAAAAAAGTATAAAACAGGAAAGGGTACTATTCAGTTTACGTATGGTAAACCGCTGCCTGTGGCATTAATAAAAAAAATTGTTAAAGCAAGAGTTCAACAAAATCTGACTAAGAAAAAAGAGCATGGCAACGATTAAAACAAAACAAAAAATAACACCCTTTTTGTGGTTTGACAATAAGGCAGAGGAGGCAATGAATTATTACACATCAGTTTTCAAAAAGTCGAAAATAGTTAGCATATCACGCGACCCTAAAGGGAGAGTATTTAGTGGTATTTTTCAAATTGAAGGACAAAATTTTAATGTGCTAAACGGAGGACCAATGTTTAAATTTACTGAAGCTATTTCCTTTTTTGTAAGTTGTAAAACACAAAAAGAAGTGGATGATTTATGGGATAAGCTTTCAAAAGGCGGTGAAAAAGGCAGGTGTGGTTGGCTCAAAGATAAATTTGGCTTGTCGTGGCAAATTATTCCTGATACTTTAGGGGAATTAATGGGTGACAAAGATCCAGTAAAGGCACAAAAAGTAATAATGGCAATGATGAAAATGGATAAAATAATTATTAAAGATTTAAAGAAAGCATATAACCAAAAATAATTCTTTTGTAGAATGGACATATCATCTAAAAAAAAGCTTAGGCTGACAAGAATAATCAATGCTCCAAGAGAATTGGTGTACAAGGCATTTACTAATAGAGAGATGCTAATGCAATGGTGGGGACCATATCACTTTGAAAATCCTGAATGTGAAATCGAATCGAAAGTAAATGGCAAGTTTGAAATTTGTATGTACTCACCAAAACTTGGATACCCAAAAAATTGGTGCAAAGGAGTGTATCTTGAATTAAAAGAACCAGAACATATTGTATTTACACTTGCTGCTTTTTTTGATGAAAATAAAACTGCAAAACTTGAAAATGTAAATACTATAACACTTGAAAATGAAAATGGAAAAACAAAATTAACCATACATGTAGAAGTTAAGCATATTGATGAAGAACTTTACCAAGCGTTGAATGGCATGGAACAAGGTTGGAGCGAAAGCTTAGAAAAATTGAATACTTTAGTAGCAATAAAATAACAAACCTCTTAATCACAAATAATATGAGTACTCTAACTATCATCATCTGTATAATTCTCGGCATTGTTGTTTTTATCTGTATTGCCGCTTTATTTAGCCCAAATCAATGGTCTATTCAGGCAGAGGCTATTATTAACAAGCCCAGACAAGATGTTTTTGATTACATAAAAATTCTGAAAAACTCAGAGCATTTTAATAAATGGGTAATGACAGATCCTAAAATGAAGAAGGAGTTTAAAGGAATAGACGGAACGGTTGGATTTGTATATTCATGGAATAGCGAAAACAAAAGTGTTGGTGTGGGTTCGCAGGAAATAATAAGCCTTATTAAAGGCGAAAGAATTGACTATGAAATACGCTTTATAAAACCTTTTGAAGGAATATCCTCCTCATCTATTTCAACTGAAAGTATATCCAATACTCAAACAAAAGTGATTTGGGTATTTAGTAGCAGCAATACCTATATGATGAAGGTAATGCATGTGCTACTGAATTTGAAAAAAGTATTGCTCAAAGATTTACAAACGAGTTTGAATAATTTGAAAAACATTTTAGAAAAATAAAAATTACCATGGATACTGCTTCAAAACGCGAACTTAAAATTTCAAGACTTGTAAATGCTCCTAAAGAATTGCTATGGGAGAAATGGTAAAAAATAACCAATGAACTTATTTCAAAGTGTAGATGAAATACTGCATGACCCGAATGTAATTTTTATACCGGGCTTTTTGATTCTGATTTTGATAGAATTGTATTTTTCAAATCGCTTGCATATTGCCGACAATTTTGAACTGAAAGATACTTTTGCAGACCTGAATTTAGGAACAGGCTCACTCATTATCGGCATTTTTACAAAAGCTCTTGCATTTATCTTCTTTACTTACCTTAATAAATTTTCTATTTTTCATTTTCAAATGAATCAATGGTATGCCTTGTTATTATTGTTGTTTGCAGATGATTTTACATTTTATTGGTTTCACCGTTTGGCGCATGAAGTGAGGTTTTTATGGGCATCACATTCCAATCATCATTCTTCAGAAAAATACAATTTTGCAGTTGCACTTCGTCAGCCATGGGTCGATTTGTTTTTTAGTTTTATTTTTTGGGGTTGGCTTGCAATTCTTGGCTTCCCGGCAATAATGATATTATCCATGCACGCATTTAGTTTAGTGTATCAGTTTTTTGTTCATACCAGAGTGGTGAGAAAACTTGGTTTTATTGAAAAGTTTATGAATACCCCTTCGCACCACCGCGTGCATCATGCAAGTAATGTGCGTTATTTAGACCGTAATCACGGCGGCATATTTATTATTTGGGATAAACTTTTTGGTACTTATGAAGAAGAGAAAGAAGCCCCTGTTTATGGGTTAACCAGTAACATTAATACCTACAATATTTTTAAAATAGCTTTTCATGAATACATTGCACTTTGGAAAGATATTAAAAAAGCACCCGATTTTAAAACCAAATTAAAATATGTATTTATGCCTCCCGGATGGAGTCATGACGGGAAAACAAAAACATCTGACGAGTTAAGAAGTGAGTTTAGTTTAAAGTGATTATCCTGTAATCATTCTCTTCTATTGAAATGGTAACTTTTACGACATTGTCAGGTAGCAATTCTTCTATCTTTTCAGACCATTCAATAAAGCAATAATTACCCGAATACAGGTAATCTTCATACCCCATGTCGTAGGCTTCGCTTAATTTATTTATTCTGTAAAAATCAAAATGGAAAACAGTTTCTCCGCTGTCGGTATGATATTCGTTTACTAATGAAAAGGTAGGACTATTCACATTATCAGTTACGCCCAACGTTTTGCATAACGCTTTTATAAATGTGGTTTTGCCGGCGCCCATTGCCCCATAAAAAGCAACTACTTTTTTGTTTGCACAAAACGTTAACAGTTGATTTGCTGCGTCGGGTAATTCTTCTAAACTTTTTATTTTAATAATGTGTTGCATTATCATATATCAATTAAAATTGTTCTAAACAAAAATATCAGCCCATTGTCTTCGACAAGCTCAGACAGACCAAGCGGGAAGTCATATTGAGCCTGTCGAAATATGTGCGGTGGTACCCCTCTCTTCATATCATTACTTAGCACTTAATGTAATAAACGGAATAATCATTTCTTCCATCGAAACACCTCCGTGTTGAAATGTATTTCGGTAATAATTTGCGTAATAGTTAAAGTTGTTGGGATATGCAAAAAAACGATCTTCTTTAGCAAAAATAAAAGCCGAACTCACATGTTGTTTAGGTAAAAAAGCATCGGCAGGATTGCGAATTTCAAACACCTCTTTTTTTACATAATCTAAACTTTTGCCTTGTTTATAACGCAAATTGGTATTTGTGTTTTTATCTCCAACCACCTTTGAAGGCTCACTAACCTTAATGGTTCCATGATCGGTGGTGATAATTAATTTGCATTTTTTGCCTGCAATGTGTTTGATAATGTCATGCAAAGGCGAGTTTTCAAACCAAGATAAGGTAATGGAGCGATATGCTTTTTCATCATCTGCCAGTTCGCGCACCACTTCCATTTCTGTACGAGCGTGCGAGAGCATGTCCACAAAGTTGTACACAATTACATTCAATTTATTTTTGGTCAAATTGCCCATGTTTTCTGCCAGTTTTTTACCGGCAGTATGGTTTACAATTTTGTTGTAACTCATCTTTATGTTTTTGCCCAAACGCTTTAATTGTTCCTGCAAAAGCTCTTCTTCGTGCATGTTTTTTCCGCCTTCTTCTTCATCGTTGAGCCAAAGTTTAGGAAATCGCTTTTCAATTTCAGAAGGCATCAGTCCCGCGAAAAAAGCATTACGGGCATATTGTGTGGCAGTAGGTAAAATGCTGCAATACACTTCTTCGTTTTCTGTTTTAAAATATTCGTTGATGATGGGCTGTATTACTTTCCATTGATCAAAGCGTAAATTATCTATCAATACAATAAATACAGGTTCATCGCCTTCCAGCAAAGGAACAATTTTATTTTTGAAAAGTGTATGCGAAAAGGTGGGTGCATTGGGCGTTTTGCCATTGAGCCAGCCTGTATAATTGCTTTCAATAAATTTGCAAAACAGCTGATTGGCTTCCGCTTTCTGCATTTTTAATACTTCCATCATACTCTCATCACCGCTTTTATCCAGCTGAAGTTCCCAGTAAATGAGCTTTTTGTAAATCTCCGTCCAGCCTGTTCCAGCGTTGTTGCTCCATGATAAATTATCGCTTAACAAAGTACTTATTTGTCGAAATTCCTGCTGATATACAGAGTTTGTTTTTTCAGAAACAAGTCGCTTGTTATCTAATATTTTTTTTAATGAATGCAGTATTTGTTTCGGATTAACAGGCTTTATCAGGTAATCAGAAATTTGAGAACCAATCGCATCTTCCATTAAAAACTCTTCTTCGCTTTTGGTAATCATCACTACGGGCAGGTCGTTTCGCCTTTCTTTCAGGCGTTTGAGTGTTTCTAACCCTGAAAGTCCGGGCATGTTTTCGTCCAGCAATACCACCGCATAATCATTTTTTTTAATCAGTTCGAGTACGTCATCTCCGTTGTTTACAGGCTCTACGTCATATCCTTTTTCATTTAAAAATAAAATATGTGGTTTTAACAAATCAATTTCATCATCTGCCCAAAGTATTTTTATTTTATCCATCGTATCGTTTGAGTTATTTGCCTTTTACAAAGTAAGGTGTAAAATTAGGAATTAAAGCACAACGGTTAAAAGGAAGGTTATATTGTTTAATTTTTAACTAAATTTGTTTGCTTTCAAAAAAATGGACAATTACCTGAACAAACGCAAAATAGTTAACGACCCTATTTATGGCTTCGTTTCCATACCTTATAAAATCATTTTCGATTTAATTGAACATCCCTATTTTCAACGATTAAGAAGGATTAAACAATTGGGTTTAACAAATCTGGTTTATCCCGGTGCGCTGCATACTCGCTTTCATCATGCCATTGGTGCTATGCACCTGATGGGTGAAGCCATTGAAGAAATAAGAGCGAAAGGACATGATATTAGCGATGATGAAGCCAAAGCGGTTACAATTGCTATTTTATTGCACGATATTGGTCATGGACCTTTTTCACATTCCCTGGAACACAGCATTGTAAGCAATATCAGCCACGAGGAAATTTCGGAATTATTCATGGATAAACTCAATGAAGAGTTTAATGGCGAATTAACGTTGGCGATTAAAATTTTTCAGAATAAATATTCCAAAAAGTTTTTGCATCAATTGGTATCGAGCCAACTGGATGTTGACAGATTGGATTACTTGCAGCGCGATAGCTTTTACACAGGCGTGTCGGAAGGAGTTATCAGTGCCGACCGCATTATTAAAATGCTGAACGTGGTGAACAATCAATTGGTGATTGAAGCAAAAGGGATTTATTCCATCGAAAAATTCATCATTGCCCGCAGGCTCATGTACTGGCAGGTGTATTTACACAAAACAGTACTCTGTGCCGAGAATTTACTGGTAAACATTTTAAAACGCGCTAAGGAGCTAGCTCAAAAAAATATAGAGTTATTTTGCACGCCTCCTCTCAAGGTGTTTTTTTACCATCAATACCGCGAAGAGGATTTTTCAAACAATCCTTCCTTATTGCAAAACTTTGCACTACTGGATGATCATGATATTATGACCTCGATAAAAGTATGGGTAACACATAAAGATAAAGTATTGTCAATGCTTTGCGACAGACTACTGAACCGAAAATTACTAAAAGTAGAATTACAAAATCAAGTATTTAAAGAATCGAAAATAGAAGATATTAAAAAAGATGTGAAAGAAAGATACAAACTCAACGACAAGGAAGTTAATTATTTAGTATTCACAGGTAACGTTGTAAACGAAGCCTACAAAGCTGATAAAATACATATTAACATTTTATTTAAAGACGGTACAATAGCTGACGTAGCCAAAGCATCCGACCAGTTGAATACGGATGTGCTTTCAAAAACTGTAAGGAAATATTATTTGTGTTATCCCAAGCAATAGTTCAATATGGGCAAAAATGTTTTATTTCTTTTAAGTATATTAGTAGTTATTACTCTCTTTTCATGCACCATTAAAAGACAAAAAGCAACTTATGCCACTTATGTAGAACACAGAAGTTATGTTAGAGGAGGAGATGATTATTGGGAATTTTACTATAATGGTAAACGATATAAAGTAATTGGTTGGTGCCCAACAAGCAAAGTAATAGGAGAAAAATATAAAATAATATATGACAGTTTGCAGCCTGGAGGCAATTATGAGATAGATAATTCAATGCCCCTTTTTATTCCAGAAGAACATATAGGCAAAACAATTGGTATTATTATAGAGGATAATGTTTGTGTCAACTCAAAAAAATACAAAACAATAGGATTTGAATATCACGTAAATGGTAGGAATTATCAAACTAGTCAAACAATACCTCCTAGAAAAGATCCTTTATGTCTAAAGATAGGTGATAAATTTGAAGTGGAATATTGGCAAGAAAACCCTAAACGGGTAATCATATACTTAGATAAACCAATAAAATAAAACATGGAAAAATTGAAAGGATTAATTACTATAGTTATATCAATACTAATAACAATGGGCTTTGCACAATCAACCGATTGGTATAAGTTAGAAAAAAAAAAATTTGGTTTTAAAATTGAATTCCCTAAAAAACCTAAAACAAAAACATTAAAAGCAAACAAAGATTCGCAAGCCTTTTTTAATAAAACTAATCAGTTTTTTTGTTTTACATCGGGTGATAAGGAAGAAAACTTTGCTTATTTTTTATACTACACTCAATACCCAAATTCCTCTTATAATTCCGACTTTATAAATAATGATACACTTCAAAATTTATATAAAAAAATTATAGATGATGAATTATACTATTACAATGAGAAGTTATTATCAAAAAGATTATTATCTGAAAATACAGTTATGTTAAAGAGATATACTGGCAAAGAGATTAAAATTAGCTTTGTTGATAATGGTTCAAAAGGAACTTTAACAATAAGAATGTTTTTAATAAAAGATAATTTTTACATGATGGAAACTGTAACCTATGGCAAAAACGACTTTAATCCATCCATGAAACGCTTTTTTGATTCATTTGATTTGTTGTATTTATAAACAACAGCTTACATGTATTAACAATAATTTTATAATTTTGATAGACTCAAAAAAAGACATGTAAATTTGTTTCGTTCCAACTCAACAAAAGAACTATGAAAACCATCGGAATAAAAAAAGAACTACATCATGCGATAGACGTGATAGACGATACAGATTTTTTGAAAGCCATTCATGTATTGTTAAATGAAAAATCAAAAGAGTACGAATATGAACTAAGTGCCGAAGAAAAACAGGAATTAGATTATCTACGAAAACAACATAAATCGGGTAAAAGTAAATCGTATACAATGGCAGAAGTAAGAAAATTAGCGTCGCTAAAAATAAAAAAATGAAATATGGCGTAATCATTAAAAGTTATCCCAAAAATCAATTCTATGGTCATTCTGAACGCCTGTGCTGAGCTTGTTGAAGTATGTTTCAGAATCTTAAAATCAGTAAAATCATTTGTTACTAAGATGCCGAATCAAGTTCGGCATGACATCCATGATTTTTGATATAACTACTAATAAAACATTTTCCTATCAAATCATATATGAAATAGATAACGAAGTAATTGTAATATATAAAGTAGTTTACGGAGGTCGGCATCCGCGCAAGCGATATACAAAAAAGTAAATACCCGTATTAACAATTATTTGTGTTATCCTAAAAATAGTTAAAATTTTAAAGTATAATTAGGTTCACAAAACGATATACTTTCTATTAATATTTATTTTATATTTTTACCAACCCTTAAAATAAAGGCTTGTAATTTTTCATACTAAACAGATGAGCATAAAACAACGAACAATAAAAAAAACGGTAAGTATTTCGGGCGTGGGTTTACACACCGGTGCTAAGGTAAATCTTACTTTTGTGCCCGCTCCTGATAACCACGGATATAAATTTCAACGTGTTGATTTGCCAAACCAGCCCATCATTAATGCCGATGTCGACAATGTGGTGGATACTTCGCGTGGTACCACATTAGAGCAAAATGGGGGCAGAGTTTATACTACGGAACATGTATTGGCTGCCTTGGTAGCCTTAGAAATTGATAATGCCTTAATTCAGCTGGACGGACCTGAAATGCCCATAATGGACGGTAGTGCCATGCCTTTTGTAACCTTGCTGGAAACAGCAGGAATTGAAGAACAAAATACAGAACGTGTTTACTTTGAATTAAAAGAAATTTTATCGTACGAAGATACCGTAAAAGGTGTTGAAATGCTTGCCGTACCTCAGGAAACCTATCGTATTACGGTAATGGTTGATTACAATTCGGATGTACTTGGTACTCAACATGCGCATATTTATAAAGTAGAAGATTTAAAAACCGACATAGCCATGTGCAGAACGTTTGTGTTTTTGCACGAGCTGGAAGCCCTGTTGGCAAACAATCTTATTAAAGGTGGCGATTTGAATAATGCCATCGTGTTGGTTGATAAAGAAGTGTCGGAAGAAAAACTGAATCATTTAAAAAAAGTATTTCGCAGAGAAGATGTAGAAGTAAAAGGCAAAGGTGTATTGAACAATACCGCACTCCATTTTTTTAATGAACCTGCCCGCCATAAATTATTAGACATTGCAGGTGACTTAGCCTTGGTTGGAATGCCTTTAAAAATGCACGTTTTGGCTGCCCGCCCCGGACATGCAGGCAACATTGCGTTCGCAAAAAAAATTAAAGAACTTATCAAACAAAAAGCAAAGAAAACTGATGAGGTATCTTTTGATTTGAATAAAGAACCGGTATTGAATATTTTGGATATTCAAAAATTATTGCCCCACCGTCAGCCATTTTTACTGATTGATAAAATCATGGAATACACTCCTGAATCAATCATTGGTGTAAAAAATGTTACGATGAATGAAGATTTTTTCAGAGGACATTTTCCTGAAAACCCGATTATGCCCGGTGTTTTGTTAGTGGAAGCGATGGCTCAGTGCGGAGGAGTGTTGGCTTTAAAAACAGTACCTGACCCGGAAAATTATTCTACTTATTTTATGAAGATAGATGGAGTTAAATTTAAACAAAAAGTAATTCCGGGCGATACCGTAGTGTTTCGTTTACATCTGTTAACGCCCATCCGCAGGGGAATTGTACATATGAAAGGCATTGGTTATGTTAATAATAAACCTGTTGTTGAAGCTGAAATGATGGCGCAAATAGTAAAAGACAAAAAAAATGAGCAAACTCTCGTACATACATCCTGATGCAAAAATTGGTAACAATGTTACTATTGAACCCTTTTCAACAATTTACAATAATGTTGAAATAGGCGATAATACCTGGATTGGTCCTAACGTAACTATTTTTGAAGGTGCCCGCATTGGTAAAAACTGCCGAATATTTCCGGGTGCGGTTATTTCAGCTATTCCTCAGGATTTAAAATTTAAAGGAGAAGCCTCCGTTACTGAAATAGGCGATAATACTAACATTCGCGAATGTGTTACCATTAACAGAGGAACTGTTGACCGAATGAAAACCGTGATAGGCAGTAATTGTTTGCTGATGGCTTATGTGCATATTGCACACGATTGTATTCTGGGTAATAATGTAATCATAGCCAATAGTGTAAACCTTGCAGGGCATGTTACTATTGAAGATTGGGTGATTCTGGAAGGGTTGGCTGCGGTTCAGCAATTTGTTAGTATTGGCGCTCATGCCTTTATTACAGGCGGTTCGCTGGTTCGTAAAAATGTACCGCCATTTACTAAAGCAGCGCGTGAGCCACTTCAATATGTAGGCATCAACTCTGTAGGGATGAGAAGACGCGGTTTTAGCAACGAAACAATTTTAGAAGTGGAAGATATTTACAGAACACTTTATGTGAAAGGATATAATGTAACCAATGCTATTTCTGTTATAGAACAAGAAGCTCCTGTATCAAAAGAAAAAGAACAAATTCTTAATTTCATTCGAGAGTCGAAAGACGGTATTATGAGAGGAATTAGTTAATGTACTAATGATTGAATGAGAGAATTGATGAATGATTGAATAGCGGTGGTTGAGGTTCTCGTAATCACTATTTAACAGAAAATCAAATTCTAAGAGGTGCCAAATTGGACTTTTAACTTTTCAACTTTGGACTGATATGAAAATAGAACTAAAAAACTTAGGTAAACGCTATAATTACGAATGGATATTTCGTAATGTGAATTATGAATTTACAGGCGACAATAACTATGTTATAATGGGAGCAAATGGTTCAGGAAAATCAACATTGTTGCAAGTTATAGCGGGTAGCTTAATACCTTCGGAGGGAACAATAAGCTATGAAGTAAATAAAAAAAAAAATCTTTCTGAAGATATTTATTCACACCTGAGCATTGCAACTCCTTATCTTGAATTGTTTGAAGAATTTACACTGCAAGAATCTATTGAGTTTCAAAAAAAGTTTAAACCCTTTTATGATAATTTAGAGAGTAAACAAATAATAGAAATTCTTCAGTTAGAAAAATCGGCTGACAAACAATTAAAATATTTTTCATCGGGCATGAAACAACGTGTTCGTTTGGCATTGGCTATTGTTTGCAAAACGCCTCTGTTGCTGCTGGATGAACCTACCTCCAACCTTGATAAAAAAGGAATTGACTGGTATCAGCAACTGATAAATCAATATGCAGAGAACCGTTTAATTATTGTTTGTTCTAACCAGCAGGAGCATGAATACACTTTTTGCAACAAACAATTGAATATGGAAGATTATAAGTGATTTTTTGTATTATTCCTTATTTGAAATTGTTAAAGTGCGGTAATCTGCTGTTGTTCTTCCTGGATAAACTTTTAAAGCCATTTCCAAACAAATCATTGCTTTTTCCAAATCGTGTTTGTTGAGTACGTAAGCTAAACGTACTTCGTTTGTTCCTGCTCCGGGTGTTGCATAAAAGCCTGTGGCAGGAGCAAGCATTAACGTTTCGTTGTTATACTCAAACGATTCCAGTAACCATTGGCAGAATTTATCAGAATCATCAATAGGTAAATGAGCGATGCAATAGAATGCGCCACTTGGTTTCGGACAAAAAACTCCTTCCATTTTGTTGAGTGCTTTTACTAAAAAATCTCTGCGTTCAACATATTCTTTTTTTACTCTTTCAAAATATTCTTTAGGGGAATCCAAAGCAGCTTCGGCACCAATTTGTTCTAATGTAGGAGGGCTTAACCGGGCTTGTGCAAATTTCATAGCCGAAGCCATAACATCTTTGTTTTTGGAAATAAGTGCACCAATTCTTGCACCACATGCCGAAAAACGTTTTGAAATAGAGTCAAGCAGCACAATGTTATTATCAATTCCCTGCAAGTGCATTACCGAAACAAATTCTTTATTATCGTAGCAAAATTCTCTGTAAACTTCGTCCGAAAATAAAAACAAGTCGTACTTAACTACCAGTTGTTTCAATTGCTCCAGCTCTTCACGGGTGTATAAATATCCTGTTGGATTGCTCGGATTACAAATCATTATTCCTTTTGTTTTGGACGTAATTTGTTTTTCAAATTCCGAAATAGGAGGTAAGGCAAATCCGTTTTCTATAGTCGATTTTACAGGTTTAATAACCACACCGGCAGTACAGGTAAAGCAATTAAAATTAGCATAAAACGGTTCCGGAATAATTAATTCGTCACCAGCATTAAGACATACCAGCATCGCTATTTGAATAGCTTCAGAGCCTCCTGTTGTAACAATGATATCATCAGGGCTAACCTGTATTTTGTATTTTGAATAGTATTCCGATAGTTTTTGACGATAGCTTTCAATACCAGCAGAGTGCGTGTATTCAAGTACCTTTACATTTGCATTTTTAACGGCATCAATAAACGTTTCAGGAGTTTCAATATCAGGCTGACCAATATTTAAATGATAAATTTTACGACCATCCTTTTTTGCTTTATCGGCAAATGGCACTAATTTACGTATAGGTGAAGCGGGCATTACAGTTCCCTTAACAGATACTTTGGGCATTTTTATAAAATTAAAGTTGCCAAAGGTAACATTTTTTAATATCTGTAATTATTCATAACCGGAAAAGTTGACGCGAGGATTATTTTTCACTTTCAATACTATCACTAACCAATTTATACAGTTGTTTATAATTGTCATCGGAAAGCATTTTTAAATGCTTGTTCATCGTTTTTTTATCACCACGAATGGCTGGTCCTGTTTGCATTTCACAAGGAGGGTTGTTTTGTATTTTTGCAGCGGTTTCTGCAATAAGTGGTTTTAATATATCAAAGGATAGTTTATTTGATTTTAAAATATCATCAGCAATAGCGTAAAAGTGATTTGTGAAATTGCAGGCAAAAACGGCTGCAAGGTGTATTGTTGCCCTCTGTTCTGAACTTATTTTATTTACATTGTTGCTAATGCTTTTAGCTAGAATAGTTAAAGTTTTAAACGTGTTTTTATTATTTGCTTCGATACAAATGGGCACATTTTTTAAATCTGCTTTTTTAGTTTTTGAAAATGTTTGCAATGGATAAAATACTCCGTAATTTTTTGAGCACTTTTTTATAGTATCCATGTAGATACTGCCTGAGGTATGTACTACAATTTTATTTTTTAATTGTAAGTGTCCGGCAACTCCGGTAATGGCATCATCCTTTACGGAAATGATATAGATGTCGGCATTTGGGGCTAGTTCATCAAACGAATTGGTGAAGGAACATTTTAATTTTTTGGCAAGCTCTGAGGCTGATGATGCATGTTTGCTGTAAACCTGATGTATGGTATGTTTTGCTTGTATAAGTGCTAAGCCAAGTTGTGTTGCAACATTGCCCGCTCCAATCAATACAATGTTATACTTCTGCATTTGTTGAGTTTGTGTTTTTTCTGATACGTTCTACTATTGCCAATACAGTACCTATAACCATTACAATACAGCCAATCCATAATACATTTATGTAAGGGAATATCATCGCCTGCATTACAATAAAATCTTTTATATTATCCGACTTTTCCTGAAGTGTAATTAATACTTTTCCTTTTTCAGGGTCTATTTTATCAAAACTGAATTTCAGTCCCAACTCATTTATCAGTGCAGGTTTGGTAAGTTGAACATTGTTTTCAATGTAATATACAGGACTTGCAATGTAAGTATGCTTACTTACGTCAAGAACCCGCAAATAGGCTTTTGCAGCAATATCGCTTTTTTGAATATTGTATGGCGTTTTATCAAATCTGGTAGAAAGTGAATCTAAAATGATAATGGCATTAGAAGAAAAAATCGTGTCTCCTTGTTTAAGATAATGTTCTTTAGGTTTTGTGTATTCTTCTTTTTGGGTGCTGGGCTTATTCAAATCTTCTGCAATAGCGTAGGTTACATGTGTATAAACATCATACGTTAAATAATGGCGCGTGTCAGGTTCTGCAACATTACCCATCATAGGATTGGTTTGAACAACAGGCGATAGTGTGAATTCATGTTTGTATTTACCGTTATCGTTTTTACTGAAATAGTCCACATCAAAATAAATGTTTACTCCTTCAAAACGTTTGCCTTTGTATGTAACAAAATACTTACCCATAGGCAATGTATCATATTGAGTAAGCAAAATATTATCATTGTTCGAAAATTTTTCTCCCAAACTCTCAATGCTTTTGCCCGATGAGTTTTGCGAAATGATTTCTTTTTTTGAGGTTGAAATCAATACCCCAATCATCATTAATGCAAAGCCAATATGAGCAACAGAAGCACCTGCCTTTTTGATATTGCCTTTTAATATACGTAGCAGATAGTCGCCATTGGCAATGAAAGCAAACATACTTGAAAATAGCAATAATTCGTAAAAGGGCTCATTAAAATAATTCAGAGAATAGCTTATTAAAATAGTTATTACTACAGACAAAATGAATGACACAGTTATTTTTTTTGCAAATTCGGAGATATTGGTGTTTTTGTATTTGAAAAACTGAGTGATAGCAATTAATAATGTTGTAACCACTGCAAATGGCAATTGCCAGGTATTGTAAAAATGTACAGCGTCTTTTATTGGTGCTTTGTTTAAACCGAATAGCTTGTTCCATACAGGCATGGAAGTATATAATGTAATTTGAAATGAAGAAACCAATAATACCACGGCACCTACAAACATCCAAAATTCGCGCGACCAAAGCTCTTCTTCTTGTTTTTGTGAAGGAATAAGTTTTCTGTTTTTAATGATTAAGTAACCACTCAGCAGCAAAAAGAAAAACAGATAAATGAGCAATTGTCCCGACATTCCCAAATCGGTAAAAGCATGTACCGAAGTTTCGCCCAAAATGCCACTGCGAGTGAGAAATGTAGAGTATAGAATAAAAATAAATGTTAGTACAGTAAGAAAAAATGTAGCAAATAATGATTGCGCTTTGGTGCGGTTAATCAACATTAAATGTGCTGCACCAACCAAAATAATCCAAGGTACCAGAGATGCATTTTCTACCGGATCCCAAGCCCAAAAACCTCCAAAGCTCAATGCTTCATACGCCCATGCACCGCCCATCAATACGCCTGTTCCTAAAATCATTACTCCGAAAAATGTCCAGGGTAATGCAGGTTTTATCCATTCAACAAATTGTTTTTTCCACAACCCTGCAATGGCGTATGCAAAAGGAACAACTGTAGCCGCAAAGCCAAGAAATAGGGTAGGAGGGTGGATGGTCATCCAGTAGTTTTGCAATAAAGGATTTAACCCTCTGCCATCTAATTTTTCTAAATAATCCGCATTGGTGAATAATGGAATATTAGCAAAATCAGGGTGTTCGCGAAGCAAAACAGTAAAAGGGTTACTGCCTATACGATATTCAAAAACAAAAATGCCTAATAACATAGATGCTAAAAATGCCTGAACAATAGATATTACAGCCATTACAGGAGCTTCCCACGTTTTTGAAGTGCGTTGTAAAATAAGTCCGAGTATAACATGCCAAAACGTCCACAATAAAAAACTACCTTCTTGTCCTTCCCAAAAGCAGGAAAGGATGTAGCGCATGGGCATTGCTTTGCTGCTGTGATGCCATACATATTCATACTCAAAATAATGATTTTTAAGCATTATGAATAATGTAACCACAATGCCAACTACTGATAAGCTATGCAAGCGAAATGAAAGGCGGGCAATTTTTTTCCATGATGCAGAGGGTTCATTACCCTTTGCGGCAAAAAAGTAACTGATGCTTGCAAGCAAAGCCAATACAAAAGAGAGTATTACAAACAGATTTCCAAGTTTACCAATTAACAAATGCTCTCCAACGTACTCCATTTTATTTTGAATGATTTTTAATGAGTGAATGGTTTTTAATGATCGAATAATTTAATGAGAGAATGATTGAATAAGATAAAGGGCGGAAGTTGTGTTATTCTATCATTCATCAAATTACTCATTAAATCATTTATTTACTGGCGGTTTCCTGAGGTTTGCCATCGTTATATTTTGAAGGGCATTTCATTAAAATATCAGAAGCATGAAACTCATTGCCTTGCATTTTGCCAATTAATACAATTTGTTCAGAACGTTCAAAATCCTGAGGTTTGTTTTTATGCAATACCACTTTACATTCCATTCCTTTGTTGTCAATCATGTAAAATGTAAAAATGTTGGCATCTACTTTAGGATTGTAGATGTTTTCCTTTTCCTTATCAAATTTACCTACAATATGAAACTCCTGATTGTTTGATTCGGATGCTTCTTTAAATGAAGCATAGGTACTTGTATTATTAAGTGTTGTAAGTATTGCTCCTATTGCTACTGCAATAATAACAATACCTATGATGTGTGTTTTTTTCATTGAAGTACTCTATATTATTTTTTATTTATTTCTTTTTCCAATTTGCAAATCTTTCTATCCAATGCAATCAGATAAATAACTATTCCAATAAATATGATAGAAAGGACAGTAACCACTACGTATATTTTTCCTGACAGATATAAGTCGTTTGCCATTTCAACATTACTATTTTGCTGTGAATATCCAGAAATAGAGAGAAATAGAAACGTGAAAAGAGCAGCATTTTTTTTCATTATTAATTATTCATTAAAAGGTTACGTTTTATTTTTTCGGCACGTACACGGAGGTTCACAATCCATATAGCCAGTAAAATCCAACCAATAACAGCTGGATAAAAAACCATACGCATATTGCTATCCAAATCATACTTGTTAAATCCGGGATTCCCTCCGTTACCCGGATGTAAAGAATCGTTCATGCGGGGCAAAATCATTAAAAAAACAATAAGCATTACGTATGCAAAAATATTATATACAGCTGCAACACGTGCTCTTTTTTGTTCTTCGTCAACCGAACCTCTTAACACAAAATATGCTAAATAAATGAGTGTAGTAATAGCAGCACCGTTCAGTTTGGTATCTGCAACCCACCATGCACCCCATGTATAGCGTGCCCAAACAGAACCCGTTATCAGACCTAGCGCACCTACCAGCATTCCTACATGCGCTGATTGTGCTGCATTTATATCATGATTTATATCAGAAGAACTTAAATATTTAATGCTGTAAACTACTGAACCCAGCATAATTGCCATCATTGCAAACCACATTGGAACATGGAAGTATAAATTGCGAATTGTTTCATGTAATATGGGTTGAGCAGGAACTTTGCCCAAGAAACCTTCAATAATGGTATATGTAACTAATAACACCGCTAATATTTTCCACCAGTTTTTAAGCATGTTTGCAATAATGTGTTTATTTTTCTCTTCACAAATCTCAATTATCCCTTACAGGGATTATTGTAGGGCAATTTAATCGCGCCAAAGATAAGGAAATAATAAATAGGAAGAAGCGATGGTAATAACGTTTAAGAATACCAAAATTAGCAACGAATTCATGTCCCATAAATCTAGCCCGTCAATTGCATTTTTTGAAAGCTTTATCAATACTATTAGCAAAGGCATAATAATAGGAAAACTTAATATAGCCATTAATGTAAAGTTGTTATTTGTTTTGGAGGCTATTGCGGATACCATTGTTAACAATGAAGAAAAACCAAAACTGCCAAATAATAAGGTTACCATAAACAATGTTAAATCCTGAATAATGTTACCTACAAAAAGCATATAAACCAATAAGCACAATGCCGATAGTATTGATAACAAAAAGCTATTATATACAATTTTTGCGGTTATAACGGCTTGCGGACTTGCAAGTGTGTAAATATATAGCAAGCGCCCCCTTGTTTCATTAATAAAACTTTTGGCGACCGCATTAATAGAGGCAAAAAGCAGAATAATCCAAAACAAGGCATTCCAGGTAGAGGGATTGATGATTTTTTTAAATGACAAATAACTTACAAAAACTGTTGAAATAACATATAAAAGAATGCCACCAAGTGCATATTTATTGCGCATCTCCAGTTGTGCTTCTTTTAGTATCAGGTATTGTATTTGTTTGAATAGCATCTATGGGCGAAGGTAAATAATGTGTCTTATGATAGCAAAGAGGCTGTTGTATGGTTTATTGAAATTAATTTTTACTACATCAACTCTGTATATCTCTCGTATTAAAAACGTAGAAAATAAATCCTAAATGAATTCAATATTTGCTATAGTTATTGTTTTTCATCTAATCCGACCTTTAATTTCAAGTAAGAATATATTATAAGTACTTATCCAGTAATACTTCCATTTCCTTTTTAATAAGAAGTGCTTCTGCTCTTGCCTTGTCAGCAAAGTCTTCTTTATTACTTACGTAAATAATACCTCTTGTAGAGTTTACCAATAAACCACATTGTTTGTTTATTCCGTTTTTAGCTACTTCCTGCAAGCTGCCGCCCTGTGCACCAATGCCCGGTATCAGTAAAAAATTATCGGGAACAATTTTTCTAATTTCGTTAAGCATATCGGCTTTGGTAGCTCCCACTACATACATCATATTTTCCGGGGTACTCCATTTTTTAGATATTTCTAAAACATTTTGGAATACCATTTCGTTATTCTGCCCTGAAGGAGATAAGGTTTTCGTAAATTGAAAATCGCTTGCGCCTTTGTTGGAAGTGAGAGCCAACAAAATAACCCATTTGTTTGTATAATCAAAAAAAGGTACAACGCTGTCTTCGCCCATATATGGCGCAACAGTAATGGAATCAAAATTCATTTTTTCAAAAAATGCCTGAGCGTACATTTTTGATGTATTACCAATATCTCCGCGCTTTGCATCGGCAATGGTAAACATATTATCACAAGTTTTATTGATATAATTTATTGTTTTTTCAAGACTTTGCCAGCCCTTGTATCCTTGTGCTTCGTAAAAAGCTATATTGGGTTTGTATGCCACACACAGGTCTTTTGTAGCATCAATTATTTGTTTGTTGAATTCAAAAACAGGGTCATCGAAATTTAACAAATGTTTTGGAATAAGATTTACGTCAGTATCTAAGCCAACACAAAGGAATGATTTTTTGTTTTTTATATTTTCGAAAAGTTGCTGACGTGTCATGCGTTACTAGTTAATGATTTTTCAATCTTCCAATTTTCAGAATGTCCAATTATTACATTCCTCCTTCTTTCAATCGCTCTGAGTTTTCTGCCAATTGAAGTGCATCAATCATGTTTTGGATTTTACCATCCATAAAATCTGTTAAATTATATAAGGTCATATTAATGCGGTGGTCGGTAATTCTGTTTTGCGGATAGTTGTATGTTCTTATTTTTTCGGAACGATCGCCTGTAGCAACAATTGTTTTACGACGTTTTGATATTGCATCTAGGTGTTTGCTCATTTCAATATCGTATAACTTTGTACGCAGCATTTGCATCGCCAACTCGCGGTTACCTAATTGAGAGCGATCTTGCTGACAAACAACAACAATTCCAGTAGGTTTGTGAGTTAGCTGAACTTTTGTTTCTACTTTATTTACATTTTGCCCACCGGCGCCACCGGAACGTGATGTTTGCATTTCTATATCCCCGGGATTAAGTACAACATCTACTTCATCAGCTTCGGGCATTACAAGCACTGATGCTGCTGAGGTATGCACACGTCCCATCGTTTCAGTTAAAGGCACACGTTGTACCCGATGAACACCTGCTTCAAATTTTAATAACCCATAAGCACCATCAGCATTGATATTAATAATGACTTCTTTGTATCCACCCATGGTTCCCTGATTGGAATCAACCACTTCATATTTTAATCCTCTTTCTTCAAAATAACGGGTGTACATTCTAAAAAGGTCACCGGCAAAAATACTGGCTTCATCACCACCTGTTCCTGCGCGTATCTCCATCACTGCATTTCTCGCATCTTCAGGGTCTTTAGGAACCAACATTTGCCGAATATCCTCTTCTAATTTATCCTTTTTTTGCGTTAGTTCTTCCATGTCCATTTTAGCCATCTCACGCATCTCTTCATCTTTCTCATTGGCTAATACACCTTTGTTGAATTCAAGATTTTCAACAACATTTTTGTATATATGATAGGCGTTTACAACATCCGTTAAATCTTTATACTCTTTATTGAATTTTTTAAATTCCTTCATTTCCCCAATTACTTTGGGATCTGAAAGTTTTTGTTCAACTTCTTCCCATCGCCTCTTAATGGCTTCTAATTTGTCTAACACTTTATTTTAATTATTTAATTAATTTTTAGGATTTCAAAAGTACAAAAAAAACAGGCAGTAGCTTTTGCAATGGAGTACCCATTGCTTTTGCTTACTGCCAATTAATTAGTTTTATAGTTAATACTCAAATATTCCAAATTGAGATTTTATCGTTAATCTCTTGTTTAAACTGGTTTCTACTCTTCCTACTATTTGTGCATCTACATTAAATGATTTTGAAATGGATATAATATCATCTGCGATTGCTTGCGGAACGTATAATTCCATACGATGCCCCATATTAAATACTTTGTACATTTCTTGCCAGTCCGTTCCGCTTTGTTCTTGTATTAATTTGAATAATGGAGGAATTGGGAATAAATTATCTTTAATTACATGTACACTATCTACAAAGTGAAGTACCTTAGTTTGTGCGCCACCACTACAATGTACCATTCCATGAATTTGCGAATGAAATTTATCTATGATTTTTTTAATGATTGGAGCATAGGTGCGAGTGGGCGATAATATTAGCTTTCCGGCATGCACTTCTTCTGAGCCAATATCAATTTTATCTGTAAGTTTTATTTTGCCGGAATAAACAAGCTCCTCCGGCAAAGCTGCATCATAGCTTTCCGGAAATTTTTTTGCTGTTGATTTTTCAAAAACATCATGCCTAGCAGAAGTCAGACCATTGCTACCCATCCCGCCATTATACTCCTTTTCGTAAGATGCTTTACCGGAAGATGATAAGCCAACAATAACATCTCCTGCCTTTATGTTAGCATTATTAATTACATCGCTGCGTTTCATTCTGCATACAACCGTAGAATCAACAATTATCGTTCTGACCAAATCGCCCACATCAGCGGTTTCACCACCGGTAGAATAAATGCCGATGCCATATTCTCTGAGCTGACTTAAAACTGATTCTGTTCCATTGATGATAGTTGAAAGAACTTCGGCAGGAATATTGTTTTTGTTTCTGCCTATGGTAGATGAAAGTATAATGTTATCAATAGCTCCAACACATAATAAATCATCCGTATTCATAACAATTGCATCTTGTGCAATTCCTTGCCATACTGTTAAATCCCCTGTTTCTTTCCAATAAATATAAGCCAATGACGATTTTGTGCCTGCCCCATCAGCATGCATTACTATGCAATAATCTTCATCGCCGGTTAAGTAATCAGGAACTATTTTGCAAAATGCTTTTGGAAATAAACCTTTACTTATTTTAGAAATGGCATTATGAACATCTTCTTTGGATGCTGAAACCCCGCGTTGGTTATACCTACTATCTATTGTCATATTTTAAAATTAAACATCCCGATTCGGATATTATCGGAATCGGGATGTTAAATAATTAACTCTCAAATTATTTTTTAATACCGTAATCTCTGCTCAATACTTTAAATACAGTTCTTCTGTTTTTTTGATGAGCGAGTTCTTTTTCTTCCGGAGTTTTCATCATACTGATTTGTTTGTCTGTAACTAACAAACGTTCTTCTCCATAACCTTTAGGAACCATCCTGTCAGCAGGAATTCCTTTCGAAACTAAATAGTCATAACAAGACTGAGCACGTTCTTGCGATAATTTAAGATTTTTCGCGTTATCTCCGCGTGAATCGGTATGTGCACTTAACTCTATAATTATATCAGGATTATCAATTAGAGTTTGATATAAAAAGTCTAAAGAATCTTTTGATTCAGGACGTAATGTTGATTTTCCTAAGTCGTATAAAACAGCAGGAAATTTAATTTCCACAGGATCAATCGGTGTTAACAATAAATCCAAAGCGCCTCCTTTATAAATTTTGGATTCAGTTTCACCTACAGTTGAAAATTTATACTTAGCAGAACTATTTAAAAAACCGTACTTAGCATGCGGAGTTGTTAAGTCTTTATCAACAGATAAAGAAACTGTGTAAGTTGTATTCTCCGAAATAGGACGATTCCCTGCTTCATCCACATCAAATTTGTAATTTCCATTTTCATCAGTTTTAGTTGTTATATTAGAACCATCAGAACCTCTTAGAACAACCTTAACTCCGGCAACCGGTTCCTTAAATTTTTCATCTTTAACTGTACCAACTGCTGAAAATAATAAAGGCGGCAAAACAACCGACCATATATCGTCAGAACCTTTTGTCCCTTCTCTGTTTGATGACAAATAACCTCTTTTGCTTGTCCCTTCGAAAATAATTCCAAAGTCATCCGCATTTGAATTGATAGGATATTTCATATTTTCTACTTTTCCCCATTTACCATCACCCAAATATTGTGCTTTGAAAATATCTAAGCCGCCCATTCCTACAAGACCATCCGTAGAATAATACAATGAGTTATCATCACTTATGTATGGAAATACATCATTTCCTATTGTATTTATTTCAGATCCCAAATTAACGGGGTCGCTCCAAGTATTTGATGTTGGATCGTATTTGGACATCCATAAATCGTTTTCGCCGTAACCTCCTTTTAAATTAGATGCGAATACTAACATTTTTCCATCAGGTGAAATGGCAGGAGATGCGAATTTTGTGGTATCATTATTAAATGGCAATTTTTCAGGTTTTCCCCATTTATTATCCCCTGCTCTAGGAACAGACCATAATTGGTTATACACTATTTTGTTTTTTTCAGGGATACAACGAGTCCAATATAAAAGATCTCCTTTTTTTGTAATGGAGGTTAACCCTTCATTGTTTTTAGTAGTGACAGGGGCTTCCAACGGAACGGGGGTACTCCACTTGCCATTATTGTCGACCGTAGTTTCAAAAACGTCACTATAAGCTTCTCCTATAGTGGCATCAAAGTCACCACCGGTGGAGCCTGCACGGGTGGATGTAAAATATAATTTTTTATAATTGCTATCAGCAAACATCGGACTAAACTCCCTGTCTTTGGTGTTTATCATGGAGAGGTTTTCGACTTTCCAACGTGTAGGTTTACTTGTCCATTCTTTAGAAACTTCAGCTGATTTAATTCCTGTTTGAGCTCTTGGGTCACCCGGATTCAAGGATTGATATTTTTGATATTGAGTTTTTGCTTCATCATTTTTACCTTGCTCTTTTAGGGCATCAGCTAAATATAATACTGCTTTTGAATCTGGATAATCAGCTTCTATTGCCTTAGAATACCAAACTTCTGCCTGAGGACTATCTCCAATATTTCTATAACATTCCGCAGTTCTAAAAAGGATTAAAGCCTTTATTTCGTTTTTTCTTTCTTTTGCATATGCTTTTTTATACAAGGCGATAGCATTGAAATACTCTCTGTTTGAAAAGGAAGCGTTGGCTTCTTCCAAAAAATTTTGTTGCGCATTAACGTTGAGCGAAAGAAAAGAGAATAATACAATACATAAAATGGTTAAAAAATTTTGTTTCATGTGCAATTATTATTTGTTTAAGTATAATTAACGCGCTAAAATTAATAAATGTTTCAGTAAAAACAATTATTATACTAAGAACTTTTATAAAAAAGAAACCATGTCATAAATCAATTAGACATGGTTTCTTTTTGTTTAGAATGAATATTTATTTAGTAAATAACATTTCTCTGTATTTAGGTAGAGGCCAACTTTCGTCATCTACTAATAATTCAAGCTTATCAGCATTGTAGCGTATAAGGTCGAAATATACTTCTTTAACTTGTTTGCAGTATTCGATAGCTTGTTTTTTTACATCTGTAATTGCATTGGCTTTTTTGCGTGCTTCAGTCATTTCGTAAACTTTAGTATTAAGAATGCTTATTCTTTCAGATATTTCAGTAACTATTTCCAAAGGAATTTTTGAATGTTTTTTGAAATCGACATCACTTAATACAGCTTTTAAACCTTGTATATTCTCAATTAACGAGCTTTGATATTTAATCGCCGCAGGGATTATTTGGCTCTTTACGGTATCTGCAATAATACGAGATTCAATTTGAATTTTTTTAGTGTATGTTTCCAACGCAATGTCATAACGAGCGTGTTGTTCCCTCTCACTCATAATTCCATTACGTTTGAATAATTCAATAGTTTGTTTTGAATTATATGCTCCTAAAGCTTCAGGCGTAGTTTTATAATTCGACAACCCACGTTTTTCAGCTTCTTTTAGCCATTCTTCACCATATCCATTTCCTTCAAATCGTATCTTCTTCGATTCAACAATGTATTTTCTAAGTATTTGAAAAATTGCTTCGTCTTTATCCAGATTTTTCTCAATAAGTGCATCTACGTCTTTTTTGAAATTTACTAATTGATCAGCTACAATAGTATTTAACACGGTCATTGGACCAGCACAGTTAGCAGATGAACCTACAGCACGAAACTCGAATTTATTTCCTGTAAAGGCAAATGGAGAAGTTCTGTTTCTGTCAGTATTATCTAATAATATATCAGGAATTTTCCCTATACCTAATTTTAATGCCGTTTTTTCATCCGGAGTCATTTTCCCATTTTTTACTTTGGTTTCTAAATCATCTAGCATTAAGGACAGTTGAGAACCTAAGAATACAGACATGATTGCAGGAGGTGCCTCGTTGGCTCCCAAACGATGGTCATTATTAGCAGAAGCGATGGATGCACGCATTAAATCGGCGTTGTCATGAACTGCCTTTATTGTATTGACAAAGAACGTTAAGAATTT
>Ga0302194_10000254_pt1 | contig 36582 bp, 37 predicted proteins | sample II_Bog_N1_1_FD_200227 | JGI IMG/M metagenome (GOLD analysis project Ga0302194, IMG submission 200227) | Peat permafrost microbial communities from Stordalen Mire near Abisko, Sweden - II_Bog_N1_1 | ecosystem: Environmental > Terrestrial > Soil > Wetlands > Peat | place: Sweden: Abisko...
GAGAAGATTTTCAGAGTCAACATTGCCCTCGATCGGGAACTCGCTGATGCTTACGAGGTACAGGGGACACCTACCCTGATCATGTTTCTCAATGGAGCGGTCGTCGGGCGCGAAGAGGGACCAAGTCCAGATGTATCGAACATCCTGACTTTGGTAAGGCAGCCATACGAGGAATGAAATGAGATTGGATCATGGAGATTAAATTGCAGCCCGCACCAATCCTCCTATTCAACGACGAGTGTGGAGTCTGTCGAAAGATTGCCAGTTGGGTGAAGAAGCAGGTACAAGCGGGACCGGGCGAGGCGAGTATTGTTGTACGACCGATTGGCCAGGATCCCGATGAGTTGCGAGCGCTCAATCAAGGCCTGAATATTTGGGATGCCTATGGAACTATTCACCTCCTAATGCCGGACGGTTCAATGAAACTTGGGGGGGAAGCCGTCGCAGAAGTTCTGCGAAATTTACCCAGTACCAGATGGTTCACTTGGACTTTCGCAATAGGCGTCTTCGGGATTCGGCCATTCCAAGCGATATTGAACATGGCTTATACCATCTTGGCGGGCGTGCGGCCGGTGTTTGGCTGTGAGAGCTGCGGCACGCCCAGTCCCTGGGTGCGCCAGATTCGATGGATAGTCAAATGGGCAGCGTCACTATTTGACGAGAGCCATCACTCGAGTCCAAGTCCCCATTTCACCCCGTTGCCGGCCAAGGAGCGTCCGCCGCAAGCGGATCACATCTGAGATCAGTTGTGCAACTTGAAATAGCAAGGCAACTGGTCCGCGTCTCAGGACTAATAAGTGCCATTCAATTTAGCAGCTGGCGCCGAGGCCTCGCTGGCGAGTTCAGGATCGACTTTGGTTTCTTGCCCTCGGCAAATTCCTTGATGACGTGACATATGTAATTCACCGTTCCGTCCAGCATAAGGTCAGTTAGCCCTGCAATGTGGGGAGTAACCAGTACCTGAGGGAGTCGAAGCAACGGGTCCGTGCGATCAGGCGGTTCAGTCTTCAAAACGTCGAGCCCCGCAGCAGAGATCTGTCCATTTGTAACCGCATCGACAAGCGCTGCCTCGTCGAGGAGCATGCCGCGAGCGATGTTAACCAGAATGGCCCCGCGCTTCATTGCCGCAAGTTGAGCCGCATCGATCAGGTTCTCGTTTTCCTTGCTGGCCCGCACGCATATGACTACAAAATCCGCATGAGCGACTGCTGTGTTTAGTTCCTCGGCAGGATAGGCAGTGACATCGGCAGGCGCATTTTCAGGATGTTCGTCTGTTGCTACCATCTTCACGCCGAAAGGACGCAAGCGATCTACAAGCTGCTGCCCGATGGTCCCCAGTCCAACGATGCACACCGTCTTCCCGCTGAGTGAGAGGTTGAGCGCAGGTGGCCTGGCTGGGCTTCCTTGAAGTGACCTCAAGGCCTCCCCAAGGTGCCTAGCCGCGCCGAGCAGAAGTAGAACCGCGAACTCCGCCACTGAAATCGCATTGCCGGTGAGATCGGCCGGAGCATACGAGACCCAAATGCCGAGTTCGCTCGCAGCATCGATGTTGACCTCCTCATACCCATCGCTGGCCGTCTGGATGAGTTTGAGCTTTGGCTGGTCGAGAAGCAACTCGCGTCCGACGTTGCCCATGGCGAGAAGCACATCGAAATCGAAGGCAGGGGCGTCCCTGCCGCCGATCCACTCAACCACTTCATGGTGCGCCAGCGTTGCACGAAGTTTTTGCAGAAGCTCCGATGTAAAGAAATTCCGGGTATGGAGAAATGCGATCTTCATGTGTATCCTTTCAACTCTGTTTGCCGAATGCCGGTATGTGCCTGATGCACGTTGGTTGTTCAGGAAATCCGGAGGCGAGCAAAGACTGGAATCTTGACCGCGTCCAGAACAGCGCCGAAGACGACCGCGGCGCCAAACTCTGTGGCGATGATCGCGAAAGGCAATGGCGCCATTGCAATTCCAAAGGAGGCGAGGGTTGAAATGATAAGAACATCGGTTGCTGAAGAGAGTACGAGCCAAATGCTGGGGCGCAGACCCCAGAGATGCTGGCGTCCGCGAATGACATAGGTCGTGGCCTGGCTGCCAAACACTATACTGACAACGGTCAGCGTTTGAAGCGCCTCGATACCGAGATGCAGCTGATATTTGCCTACCGCCAGGATTGCCGTGGAGAATGCAAGGAAGCAGAGACCGAGCATCACTCCTGCACTCGTGATTCGGCCGACCTGCCAGGAGTTTGGCATCTCTGATGGCCGCACTCGGTCAGTGGTGAGCGACATGGCAAGGAAGTCGCCGGTGATCATCACAATGACCATCAACATTGGAGTCAGCACCGCGTGTCCCGTCATGACCAGGCCAACTGCCAGCAAGAGCGCCTGAAATACTTTTTTCTGAACCGAGTTGAGTGTGTAGGTTAGAATGCGTTGAAAAGTGACTCTGCCTTCTTTTACGGCTGCCACAATGCCGCTTAGGCCAGCCTCGGTTAGAACCACGCCGGCTGCCGACTTGGCAACGTCGGTTGCGGTTGAGACAGCAATGCCGATCTGTGCCTGGCGCAGCGCGGGCGCGTCATTGGCGCCGTCGCCACACATTCCAACTGTATGTCCGCTCTTCTGAAATGCTTTAACGAGGTCAAACTTGCCCTCAGGAAGAACACCCGCAAAGACCGAGAAGTCTTCCGGCTTAATGTTGTCCGGCAGTTTTCCGGCCGGGCAGACCGCTCCCTGCAATCCAACCGCATGAGCAACGATTGCGGCTGTGGCGGGAGCATCTCCTGTCACCATGACAGTGCGCACTCCGAGACCGTTCAGCTCTGAGATAAGAGAGATCGACTCGGTCCGCGGCGGATCGCTGAGGGCAATCAGTCCAATGATCTGGTTCGATGTCGCCGGTCCCGCGGCAACTGCCAAAACTCTAAAACCTTGCTTCTCGAGTTCGTCGGCGATAGTCGCCGCGGCGGGAGAGGGCGCACTGAGGGCGACAACCGAAGTGAACGCGCCCTTGATGATTCGCTCGGAACCGCCTTTTGCATCCGTCGCGGTCGCTTCCGAGGTTTTCTTAACCGGATCGAACGGAACAAAAGCGGTCAGTTTTGGCAAGTCGGCGGCTGTCTTCTGCGACGCGGCAAGTCGAATGGCCGTATCGACAGGGTCCTGCCCTCCTTCAGAACTCGCCAGCGCCGCCATTCCGAGAACGTGCGCCTCGTCGAATCCTGGCAGCGGGCGAACACTTGTGACGGTGAGTTCATTTCGGGTCAGAGTGCCTGTCTTGTCTGAGCACAACACATCGATCGAGGCGGCTTCGTCCACGGCGGAAAGCCGGGTTGGCAAGACGCCCTGCTTTGCGAGAGCGCGAGCTCCAATCGCGGCAGCGAGAGTGAATGTTGCCGGTAATGCGACCGGGATGATGGCCAGGACCGAGGTCAGCAATAACGGGATCATCTCGCTTGATGGCATCGCATGATGATGGGCATAGACTCCCATCGCAACGATGATGAGGCAATTGAAGACTGCCAGATTGCGGATGATTCTAAGGACGGCCTTCTGCTGTGTACTCACTACGTGTGCGGAACGAACGAGTTCAGCCGTGCGGCCGAATTTGGTGTGGGTACCGGTAGCCGTAACGATGGCGGTGGCTTCGCCGCGCCGCACCAGGGCCCCTGCAAACGTGTCTGTGCCGGCGCCGGCATCAATGGGGAGCGATTCCCCTGTGAGCATGGATTGGTCGAGTTCAACAGAGCCACTGTTTAGGTGCACATCCGCGGCCACGACGCCGCCGAGCGAAAGCTTGACCAGGTCGCCACATACCAATTCCGCCGCGGGCACAGTCTTCCACTCACCGTCTCGCTGAACCGAGGCGTTGAGCGCCAAACGGGATTTGAGAGCAGCGAGGGTGGCCTGTGCGCGACTTTCCTGGAAGTAGGCGAGAGCCGCGTTGAAAAGGAGCAAAGCCGCTATGACAGCAGCTTCGTAATACTTGTGCAGAACGATCTCAAGCACAACGGATGCTTCAAGAAGCCACGGTACAGGCGCCCAGAATTTGGCCAACGCATTGCGCAATGGATGAGCCGAGGTGTCCGGCATGGCATTGGGGCCGTCTTTTTTAAGGCGCGCGCGCGCTTCTTCGCTTGTGAGGCCAACTGGGGCGCTATCGCTAGCCGGCTCTGCGGCCGGCCTGTTTGATGCCGGGGCGACGCGGCTTGTCGGACTCACCATTGGCCACCTACAGAGTTGATCTCATTACCACCATTCCATTGAACGGCCCGATGGAGTCTTGACGGTGGTTTCAGGCTTGGCCGAGTGGAGAAGCAAAAGTGGGCATTGCACAAGCTTCACGATCTTCTCGGCGATGGAGCCAAAGACAAGGGGATGCCAACCGGAGATCCCGTGGGTGGAGATCACGACCATGTCGACATGTTCACGCTCTGCAACATCGATGATGGCTCCGGCAACGTCATTGCCAAATTCGACGCTATGACTAGAGCTGACGCCTCTCGTAGTAAGTGCCAACTGACACTTGGCTAGAAGGCTCTCAGCGTGTGCCCCCATTTTCCGTCGGAGAGCATCGTCCGGAATGGCATACGTAAGAGCGAAAAATGAAAGGCAGGGAACGACGTTGACCAGGACAAGGCTGGCTTGAAAATGTTCAGCTAAATCGCTGGCTGCGTCCAAGGCTGCTTGAGAGGACGGGCTAAAGTCGATGGGCACAAGGATGTTTGTCGGGATGGAAGAAAAAGGATGAACGTCCGGCATGATGGTCCTCGATGAGCCTTTAGAGTGACTTGAAATTCAAGTCTCTGTTTTTGTGAAGGCAAAGGCTGTGCTCTTTTGGACATCTGAGCGGCACATCAGCATCAATCAATCGGACGCTTTGGTCGGCGACAGTTCGACAAGCGCGGGGTTGATCGCGACTTGCCCGATCTCCATTCGGCCTGCATCGATTCGCACAGGCGCCTATAATGGAGTTGACTCCAGAAAGAGACCTAATCTGTTGAAGAAACCTCTGATTATCAGTTTCGCTGCCGCGTTGGCATTCTCTTTCTTTCCCGCTGCAAGAGCGGCAGGAGCAACGACGTCTGCGGATTCCGTCCCTTATCGCCTTCGCCTCTATCACCTTCATACCGGAGAACATCTCGATGTGGTTTACCGAATAGGCGACCAATACCTTCCGAAAGGTGTTGCGGCGCTGGATCATTTTCTTCGCGACCACCGCACAGGTGACGAGAAGGAATATGACATGAGGGAATTCGATCTGCTGCATGACCTGTTGGCCAAACTGGGACATCTTGACAGCGAGATCGATATAGTCTGTGGGTATCGCACCCCATGGAGCAATAACTATCTCCGCGAGCATAGCAATGGAGTTGCTCTGCACAGTCAGCACATGGAAGCCAAAGCCATTGATATTCGCATTCCGGGGATACCTACGGCGCAGGTTCGCGACGCTGCTTTGTCTCTGCAGCGCGGGGGCGTAGGTTATTACGCGCAATCCGATTTTGTGCATGTGGACGTAGGCCCGGTCCGTCGCTGGTAGCCGATCTTCCGATCAATGGTTCGTCTCGCCCTTGTCCAAGGCATCGTTGAGAGTCCCGTCAAGTCCATAGATGTCATCGTAGAAATAGACTTCGCCATTTTCCTCGACGATTGCCGTCAGATAAACGATCACGACCGGCACTGGTGTGGAGAGATTCACCTGCTGATTGTCAGGACCAGACAGCATGGCTGCCTTTATCTTCTCCAGCGTCCATTTGGGCTGGTCTTTGAGCAGCCACGCTGCCAGTTCCGCCGGTTTCTCCACGCGAATGCAGCCATGACTGAAGTCGCGGCGAGACTGATTGAACAACTGCGGTGCCGGTGTGCTGTGCAGATACACATCGAATTCGTTGGGGAACATGAATTTGACCAAGCCAAGCGCGTTTCGTGGCCCGGGCTTTTGCCTTACCAGTAGCCTGCCTGACTTTATCTCTGCCAGCGTGGCTCGGCTCACCGCTCCCGCTGATACGATGTGCCCATTCTGGTCCGTGGCCTCAAAGCCTTTCCTCGCCAGGTAATGTGGATCCCGGAGAAGTTTGGGGACAATCTCCGCACGAACAATATCGAGGGGAAGATTCCAATACGGCCGGAAGATGATGTATTTCATTTCCTTGGCAAAAACCGGCGTCTGATGATTGAGCGCCTTCCCCACCACAACATTCATCTGCAACGCAACGGTGTGATCGTCTGAAAATACACGCAGTTTGAATCCGGGTATATTCACGGCGACAGGTAATTGCGGATATTCCGCCGGAAGCCAGCGCCACCGTTCAAGAGAGTCTTCCAACTGGATCACGCGGGAACTCAACGGCACATTCAACTGAGCAAGGCTTTCTTTGTCCAGCCGTCCTTCGGACTTCAACCCATGCCGGGCTTGAAAGTGTTTGACCGCCGCTACCAATGGCTCATCATAGGTTGTCGCGTTCGGATCAACAACAGCGCTCTGCGGCAGATCGCCAAGCAGGCGAAGTCGCTCGCCCAACTGCTGAACACTAGGATACGCATCGCCGCTCTTCACCGTCTTTTGCAGATCAGGTAACGGCTGGCTATGGTCCTGAGCAGCCAGGGTCAGATAGTTGAGTAACGCGGTCTCGGTTCGTTGGTAGCCCAAGTATTGGGGTTCTACCTTGTTCAATACGTCCCGGAGGTTGCTCCCCGTGAGAACCTTCTGTACCAAAAGCTGGGGCAGGTCATAGTGTTTCCCGTCGAGATCGATATCAAACTCCAAGGGCTTCGGATTTACCCTTCCGATGCGGAGGTTGGAGAGATACCGCATCGCACTGATCGTCAGAGCGGCGTCAAACTGTGCCACGGCATCCGCGTTTCCTGGCGCGGCTCTAAGCGCAGCCAGTCGTGCGGGCCATTGGGATGCATCGTAATCTCCCGGACGCAGCCCTTTTTGTTGGCTCGTCTCGAGCGCCGAAATGATGGCGAATGCCTGTGGTGTGGCCTGCCCTTCGCGCACCCACGCGGGAGTGTATTGGATCGCCTGATACACCTTCTCTCGTTCGTCGATGAAGTTCGCCGAATGGCCCTCAGAAGATGTTCCAGCAGACGTCAACGTGTGCAGTCTCGCGGCGACGGCCCCCGCGTCTAATGAATTGCTTCCAATGCGAGGCATGACAACCGGATGTGAATGGCAGCCGGCTATAAACTGACACGAAAGCAGCAACAATGCCAATCCCGTCGCCGCAATCGCGGAGCTATGGTGGGAGGCTCGCAACGGCTGGGAATTCAACTTATAGATACTATGGGAGTTGTGTGGTATCTGTGGCGTCTTGGCCGATGATTGGCATGTTGAGCGTCGCTTGACGGAAGCGGTGATCAATGCGCTTGTGGGGCGCGAGGCTGGCGCGAACGGTTGACTAGACGATGCGCGCGCATGAGGTCAGACGCTTCCATGACCATTGCCATGTTTTGTGCTGCGGTCTTCTGCCACCAGGCCTTAAACCCATATGCGGCAAGACGTGGATTCGGAAGAATGCTCAGGTCGTTTTGCTTCTTTGGCGCCGCAAAGGGCTCAGAGCTTTGTGCGTTGAGGCTTGGATACATCTTGACTTCGTCCTATTCCGATCCGGAATGGTTATAGAGGATCAGGCTGGCGGAATTGCGTGAAAAAGATCTATCGGCTACCTAAATCTGCGAACGGGTTCAACTGGTCAGCATTGGCTGGTTTGCCGAAGCCTTTCGCGTGCGCTCAGCATGATTCTCCGGCCTTGGATGGCTGACCATCTGATCAATTAGACACAGTCATTCCCTGATTGCAGATTGACAATCGCATTGGGCGCTTCCAGCACTCACATTTAATGTCCCTTAGCGCAAGGGCGGCAAGATTGACTGGGTAAAGAGAAAGTGTGAAGCGATCCCTGCGCATCGACCTGATAATAACGCGGCCACATATCAACGCAATTTTTCACAAGGACTCATACTATGGCTTCTCTGTTAGATCCCATCCAGATCGGCGACATCCATCTGCCGAACCGGGTTATCATGGCTCCGCTTACCCGCTTGCGAGGCACACCAGAGCACATTCCAACGCCACTTATGGTCGAATACTATACACAACGTGCCGGTGCGGGCCTGATCATCTCCGAGGGCATACCGGTTATGCCACAGGGTGTTGGCTACGCGAGTGTGCCGGGAATTTGGTCGCCGCAGCAAATCGAAGGCTGGAAGTTGGTTACCAAGTCTGTGCACCGGGCAGGCGGCCGTATCTTTGCACAATTGTGGCATGTAGGCCGGATCTCAGACCCCCGCTTTCTGGAAGGCAAACTTCCGGTAGCTCCCAGCCCGATCCGACCTGCCGGTCATGTGAGCCTGGTGCGCCCGGTAACCGACTATGTGACGCCGCGCGCACTTGAAACATCCGAACTTCCGGGCATCGTTGAGGGCTTCCGCAGGGGAGCAGAGAATGCGAAATTGGCTGGCTTTGATGGTGTGGAGATTCACGGGGCGAATGGCTACTTGATCGATCAATTCTTACAGGACGGATCGAATCATCGCACAGACGAATATGGGGGATCGATTGAAAACCGCGCCAGGCTCATGCTCGAAGTGGCCGATGCGGTGATCTCGGTTTGGGGCGCCAAGCGTGTGGGTATGCACTTGGCGCCGCGCGGCGATTCGAACGACATGCATGATTCAAACCCGCCGGCAACCTTTGGCTACGTGGCGCGTGAGCTAGGCAGGCGCGAACTTGGTTTCCTATTCGCGCGCGAGTATTTTGGACCTGACCGATTGGGACCTCAACTCAAGAAGCAGTTCGGCGGCGTATATATCGCAAATGAAAAATACACCCACGCACAAGCGAATGAGGTTATCCAGGAAGGTGAGGCGGATGCAGTAGCCTTTGGCCGGCTCTTCATCGCCAACGCCGATTTGCCGGTACGGTTTACGAATCATGCGTCACTCAATGTGCCGGACCCAGGCACGTTTTTCACGGCTGGGCCGCACGGCTACACCGACTACCCGATGATGATTGCGTAGCGAAATAATCAATGCATTCATTGTCAAGTTAAATCTGATTTGTGCATTGAAGACGTCGGCGGACAAGAACATGGAGACCCAATGAATGAAACCATCCGCTTATTGCAGGCGCATCACAGCAGCCGCAGCTATAAGGCCGACCCTATCCCGGAGGAAATCCTAGGAGCCGTTATCGAGTCCGCACGCCGTGCTCCGACGTCGACCAACAGCCACGAGATATCGCTGGTGGTTGTGCGCAATCCGGAGAGCCGCGCACGCATAGCCGAAATTGCCGGTGGCCAGCCATGGATCGCGCAGGCACCGGTATTCATCGCGGTCATCGCAGATCTATACAAGACTGGCCTGGGCGTAAAGAATGCCGGCGGAAAGCAAGTTTTCCAACGCAGCCTTGAAGGGATACTGGCTGCGGTCAGCGATGTTGGAATCGCAATGGCGACGCTTATGACAGCGGCACGCGCATTAGGACTTGGCGTCGTCCCCATAGGGGGAATTCGCCGCGACCCGCAGGCAATGATCGATCTGCTTGAGTTGCCGGCGAACACTTTCCCCGTAGACGGAGTGGTTCTCGGCTATATTGCCGAGGAGTCTTCGCAAAAGCCTCGCATGCAGATCGAGAGCTTCCGACATGAGGAAAAGTATCATCCGGAAGTACTGAAGTCGGCGATTGACAAGTACGACCAAATACTCCAGGAGTATTGGCGGAAGATTGGGCGCGCCGACGGGCTGTCATGGTCGGCAAATATGGCACAGCACTATGGCACGTTTTCGCGATTGATCAAGTCTGTCGCGCAAAAACAAGGCTTCACGATCGAGGTGTAATTCGATGAACGAGCCCGGCCAAAACCACCCAGTGCAGCAGACTCAAGAGCACGATCCCGTTTGCGGGATGAAGGTCGATCCCTCGAAGGCGGCGGCAAGCCTTAACCATGAGGGCGTCATCGTCTACTTCTGCAGCCAGGGCTGCGCCGCCAAGTTCCGCGCCGCGCCGGAGAAGTACCTGCTGGTCAAACCGGACGCGACTCCCTTGAAGCCGTCAGCCAAGACAGAGCCGCAAGGGGAAAACACCTGCCCCAATGCATCCGGAGATCAAACAAGCAGGTCCGGGCCATTGTCCGAAATTCGGCATGGCATTGGAAAGATCGACCGCACCCGTAGCCGCAAAGCATACGGAATATACATGCCCGATGCATCCGCAGATTGTGCGCGATGCACCGGGCGCATGCTCGATATGCGGCATGGCGCTGGAACCTCGGGAAGTGATAGCCGAAGGCGACAATCTGTTCTTCGCATTTGTCTACAACGCAGTCGGAGTTCCCCTTGCGGCAGGCGTGCTGTTTCCTCACTTCGGACTGCTTCTGAACCCGTTGATCGCCGCGGCTGCCATGAGCTTCAGCTCCGTCTTAGTGATCGCTAATGCGCTTAGGCTGCGGACGACGAAATTATGAACCCCTGCTGAAAGGAGATCGTTGAGAAGCGAATGTGCGACAAGTGGAATTTCCGGCTTTGATCCTTAGTGGCCAGATATGGACATGGCGTTATGAAAAGGTTTCAGATGGAGATATTTGCGCGTGAGGAAATGTCATCAAGAAGTTTGACAACCGAGTTGCTGAATTGGTCCGCGCGAGTCAACCTCGACAATGTGACGCTTTCCGTGGAGAACAATGACCCCCGTCCAACTCGATGAAGTGATACAAGGTCCTCACGTGCGGGCCGCCGTTGTCGTCGCGCACCCGGACGACGAGACTCTCTGGTGCGGTGGCTACATACTCGCCCATCCGGAGTTTCACTGGCGCGTCGTGACCCTATGCAGAGCATCTGATCCGGACCGTGCCCCAAAGTTCCACCGGATATTACAGCGATTCGGGGCAGAGGGTGAGATGGCGGATTTGGATGATGGGCCCGACCAAGTGCCGCTCCCAATCGAACAGGTTCAGGAAACCTTAGCCCAATTATTGGCTGAAACCGGGTACAGTCTAATTCTCACCCACGGCCCGAAAGGCGAGTACACACGACATCGCCGCCATGAGGAATGCTGCCGTGCAGTCGTCGAACTCTGGCAATCCGGCCGCATCTGCACAGAGCGACTCTGGTTGTTTGCTTACGCAGACGGCAATCGAGCGTATTTGCCACGAGTTCGAAACGACGCGGATCGGCGGGATGCGCTGGCGGATAATCTCTGGCTTGAAAAACGCCGGTTGATTACGGACGTTTACGGGTATGGCATCGACAGTTGGGAAGCAAGGGCCGCTCCTCGTGAAGAAGGATTCTGGTGCTTCGACTCAGCACAGGCAGCGGCAAAGCGTACGACAATCAGGGAGCAACAACCGTGAAAGTGCTTGTATTGAGCGAATATCCGGCGCCGGCGGCAGGCTTGGCCCTGCAGGGTGAGCTTTTGTACAGAGGCCTGTCCGAGATGGGCGTGGATGTTCACCCGGTCCACTTGGAATCGGACTTGGAAAAGGAATGGTACTATCGCTGGTTTCAGCCGGATATCGTGGTAGGCGTTGGGTTCTGGGGCCATCTTCCGCATCTGGTCATGCACCCTCAGCGGTTTGGAATGAAGGCTGTGCCATGGCTCGTGGCGGATGGTTATGTCGCTGAACACCGTGAAGCACTGAACGCTCTACCGCTGATCCTGGTCACTTCCAACTGGGTGAAGGAGGTCTACATCAGGGATGGCATCAAGGGAGACAACATTGTGGTGCTTCCTGTGGGTTGCGGCACGGACCTCTACGCACCGCACAGCCGCGATGAGTTAAAGGTCAGGGCGATCCGCGAGGCTTTGGAAATTTCGGATGACCAGTTGATGATCTTGACCGCCGGCGGGGACGGCGCTTCCAAGGGCGCGCAGGAGGTCATGCAGGCTTTGGCGCTGATCGATAGCGAGGTCCCCGACTGGAGATATGTTTGTAAGGTTTGGCCGCAACCCCGTACTGAACAACAAAACGTGATCGACCTCAAGATGGCGGCGGATTTGGGCATAGGAGAGAAAGTCATTTTCTCGACAAATGTTGTGTCGCAAAACTTTATGCCCTACTTGTTGTCCGCCTGCGACATCTATGCCGCGCCTTCGCGGCTGGAGGGATTCGGCATGATTCAGGTTGAGGCGAACGCCTGCGAAAAGCCGGTGATCGCGATCGATGCCATGGCATTTCGCGACACGATGGTCCATGGCGAAACAGCATTTCTGGCGAAAGTGGCAGAGGAAAGAAAAATCACCGAAGCAATCTATGGCGAAGGCCACGACTACGAAAAAAGTCATCGCATCGTGTTTCCAAATCCGCGAACGGCTGAATACCGAGCCAGCGTGCCCGACATTGCCGAATATCTTCTTCTGCTCATGAAGGACAGTGCTCTGCGGCAACGCATGGGAGAAGCGGGTCGAAAACGCGTGGTCAAGTTATTCGACTATCGCCAGGTTGCCAGGCAATTCGTGGAGATCGTTTCCGACAGATTGGGTATTCAGTAGAGAGCAACGAGGCGCGCATGATCGCTCCCTCAACCCAGCACCCCAGCGAGGATTTTATGTCATTCGATGATCAGTCACGAATCGTAATCGAGCAGGCAAAAGAGGCGGCTCTACAAATCCTGCTGCATAACGCAAAGGGACCATTTCAAGGACTGCCTCGAACAGCTGGTTGGGGATACCCGGAACCGTACACTCGGGACCTGATGATTTCTGCTCTCGGCTTTCTGGCCACGGGCAACGAGCAACTTGCGGATGCTCTGGAGCGCACATTGGTGGCGCTTGCCAACAATCAGACATCGCACGGTCATATCCCTTCTCTCGCGCACGATCCAGACAACCGCGGCTCCAGCGATTCGACGCCGCTCTTTCTTTTCGGGCTGGCTCTCTTCAGAATATCGACGAATCAGCCGGAGTTTCTCCTTGAGGCAGCGGAGAAGGCCCTGTGCTGGATGCAGTATCAAAGTCCGGATGATCGAGTGATGGTGTGCCAGTTGCCCACCAGCGACTGGCGTGATGAACAGTACGTGATGGGGTATGGACTGTACGTGAATATGCTGGTCTATGCATATCTTCGCCTTTATGGTGACCATAAGTCCGCCGAGCAACTACGCGGATCGATGAGGCGTCTGGAAGTCAGTGGCGAGGAAAAGAAAAGCTATGAGCAAGAGGCTCTTGTGGAGCCAACCGCGCCCTACTTCGGACTCTATTCGTACAAGATCATGAGCAGCGACCGTTTTGACCTGCTTGGCAACAGTCTGGCAATCCTGACCGGCATTGCACCACCTCAATGGTCTGCAAATTTGCTGACTTGGATAGAGGCCGAATGTGAGGCCATGCGGGGACACGGGGAACTTGCCGTAGATTTGCCGCCGTGTTTGTTTCCGTACATTTTGCCCCATCATGTAGATTGGCTGCCCCGATACGAGCGCTATAACCGGCCGGGCGACTACCACAACGGGGGAGTGTGGCCGTTCATTTGTGGCTTTTATGTCGCTGCGTGCGTTGCGGCAGGTCAGATGGATCTGGCGGAGCGCAAATTGCTGGCGCTGACAGAACTGGTCAAACCATGGCACGAAAACGCGGCGGAGTGGGGTTTCAATGAGTGGATTCACGCGCAAACTGGTAAACCCAGCGGCCGGGATTGGCAAACCTGGTCGGCCGCAATGTACCTATACGCTGCTGAGTGTGTGCGGCAGCGGGGCACACCGTTTTTCGGCGACATACGCGGAGACAATCTGAGCTCAGCAATGTAGCCCTGGATACTACCAAACATACTGGCTGAAAGGCAGCGGGTTTAGTTGCAATTGAAGATCGATTCCGCTTTGCCAATCGAGCACCATTCTGGCGGACAAGTGGCTGCTTGAGTAGCAAAACTCAGCGTACGGAAGGTGTGCCAATTTCAAATTGTCTCAGCGGAGGGTTCACCCCATGGCGCTGTGCCCATTTTTTGTGCCCATCCTGGTTCAAAATTGTAAATAATCTGGAGTGTACAGGTAGCAGTGCTCGGGAACGAGGGAGCGTCTAAGGTGCACAAAGGATAGCAGCTTACAGCAACTGGCAGAAACGGGAGCGGGTGTGGTGCATTCGGCTTCTAAGAACTAATCAAGTTCAACACCACATTGGCCCGGCACGAGCCGAGCTGGGCGCTTTTAACCGAAGGGTCGCAAGTTCGAGTGCTACCTGAAGATCAAATAAAATCAACAACTTAGAGCAAGATTGAGCAGCCAAAAAATCCGCCAAATTCTCAAATTGTGCCCATTTTTGTGCCCACTCTGTTTCAAAATGGATGCCCTGTCCATAGCAATTCTGCTCAGCCGTTTGTCTCCCCAGTGAATTGACTCGACACCCCTCCGATCCTCGGTTGATCGCCGATTTGCGCGAGTTCTCTTTCCGCTCCAATCTCCATTCGCACTGGCCATTTGGTACTAGTGCCAAACGAGAGACAGGAGCCATTTATGGCGGTTTTTTCACGCGGCAAAGTCTGGTGGTACAAGTTCTACTTCGCCGGGCAGTTCATTCGGGAGTCGTCCAAATCAACCTCAAAGACGGTGGCCAAAAATGCCGAAATCCAGAGGCGACGCGAACTCGAGCAAGGCTTCAACAATGTCCAGAAAAAGCGGGAGAATCGTATCCGACAACTGCGAGATGTGGCCGATGAATATCTGGCGGATTACAGACTGCGTTTCCGGGGGGTCACTTTCGCCGAATATGCAATCGGCCACGTGGTTCGTCTCCTCGGCGACGCTTTGCTCGTTGACATCGATGAATCCGCTGTTCTCAAGTATCAAACCGATCGGCTGAAAGAGGCGGCCTCGCCGAAGTCGATCAATGAAGAGGTACGGTTTCTTTTGACCCTCATCGGCGAGGCTGGCGACGTGATCCGGGTCCGGCTACGTAAGAAGAAGAAGCTCAAGCTGCCCGCTCGCCGCAAGATCGGCAAAGCGTATGAGCCCGAAGAGACCCAGCAGATGCGGGAGTTGTCGCGGAACTCGCGTTCTCCCCAAATTCATCTAGCCCTCACGATGGCGCTCAACGCCGGAATGCGCGACGCCGAGATCAAGTCGCTCGCCTGGAGCCAGATTCATCTGGACAAGCACTTTATCGAAGTGGGAAAGAGCAAAACGGCTGCCGGAGATGGGCGGACGATTCCAATCAACTCCGTTCTCCAACAAGCCATTGACGAGCACATGGCATGGTATCGAAAGAAATTCAATGAGATTCGTCCGGAGTGGTTCGTTTTTCCTTTTGGCAGGCCACGCCCCTGGGATCCTACGCGGCACGTGACCACGATCAAAACCACGTGGCGGAACATCCGCACCAACGCGAAGGTGACCGGAAGATGGCACGATCATCGCCACACGCTGATCACCCAACTCGCTGAGGAGGGAGCCGGCGAGGAGACGATCCGCCAGATCGTCGGGCACGTCTCCAAAGAGGTCCTCCGGGACTATACGGGAAGAACACGGGGAAGAAATTCCTCATACGTGCTGCATCTGGCATTGGCTCCCTGGCCACGACGCTGGTCGGAAACAACTCGAACGCCGCGTTCTCCGAAGGGGATCTGCTGCGCGAAAGAGTCTCGGAGAACATAGGCGATGCGGGCGACTCCGAATTGATGAGCCTGAATCTGACCAGCCGCGTGGTGGTCTCGGTCCCGGCCGATACGAAGATCTACATTGTCTTCACAAAGCATGATGAAAGTCAGACTGTATTGCACAGAGTGGCAAGCCAATAGCTCCTGTCATCTTGCTGCGATGCGCCCGGCGTTTGAACCGGGGCATTCTTTTTTGCGCCCACAGAGTTGGGCAGCCGTGTCTCTCGTCGACACGAAACGGCTGCCGGGTGCCGTTTCAGATACTCCAAAGGTTCCAACTGAGGCCGAATTAATGACACCCATTGAGGTACATTTGACCGGTAGACGATCCGGTTGTGTCGTTGCGCGTCTGACTCATTGAAGCGCAAATTGCTCAATGCTCGTTTGACGAAAGATCGTTTCAGATACGTCATTGTGCGTTTTTTTGATGTGGTGCGGATTCGCGTGAACAAGTGAGTTGAATTCCAGGGAGAGCTGCCAAGATGATTTGCGCCGCGCTCGGAGTGAGTTCGATCCTCTCCCTCCGAGTTGTCCGGAGCCAGCGTCATCTCCTGATAATAGGCTTCAAATTGGACAAAATCAGCAATTATTGTGTAAGATAAGACTCGTTATGACTAGAGCTTCGCCATCGATACTGCCTAGGATCTCCCGTCTTCTTGAAGGCTACGGTAGCAATCTGAAGCTGGCGCGCTTGCGCCGCAAATACTCGGCGGAAGCGGTGGCGCTGCGCGCCGGTATTTCGCGCAAGACGCTGTCGAAAGTTGAGAGGGGAGATCCGTCTGTTGCACTCGGCATCTATGCTCGCGTGATGCAAGTGTTGCGATTGGAGAACGATCTGGGCAAACTGGCCGTTGATGACCTGCTCGGTCGCAAACTGCAAGATGCTGATCTGGCGCCCAGGCGCCGAGCGCCCAAACGCCGGTCAGAGCTGATTCCGTTGCATGAAGTTGGCTCCGATAGCCCAAAGGAGTCATTCTGATGGCTCGCTTTGAGACGGTGCAGGTTTACCTCGATATCGAACGGTTTGAGCAACCTGTCCCGATGGGCGTCCTTCATTGCCAGGGCGCCGGTGCTGGAGAGGTTTTTTCATTCGAGTACGACCGAGGATGGTTGGAACGACCAGAAGCTTTTGCATTTGATCCCGACCTTGTTCTGGCCACTGGCCACCAATACCCCGCGCCCGATCGAGCCAACTTTGGTATCTTTATGGATTCGTCTCCGGACCGGTGGGGCAGAGTATTGATGCAGCGCCGCGAGAACACACGCGCCCGAATAGAAAAGCGCAAGGCGCGGGCACTGACGCAATGGGATTTCCTGCTTGGCGTTCACGACCAGACCCGTTTGGGAGCGCTGCGCTTTCGCCCGCTGGCCGGTAGCGACTTCATCGATAGCGACACGCGGCTTGCTGCTCCCCCCATAACCTCTTTGCGCGAATTGCAAAGCGCAAGTCTCAAGTTCGAGCAGCACCTAAACGAGGAAGAGCACCCGGATTACGGACGGTGGCTTGCCCAGCTATATGCACCTGGAAGCTCTCTCGGCGGAGCCAGACCCAAAGCGTCAGTACGAGATGAGGCCGGTGCTCTATGCATAGCCAAGTTTCCGAGCCGGCAAGACGCCCGCGATGTTGGCGGTTGGGAACTCGTGGCACACCGGCTCGCCGTGAAGGCCGGTATTCGCGTTCCCGAAGCAAGGCAACTCCGGCTCGCGGACAGCCCATATTCAACCTTCCTTGTGAAACGCTTCGATCGCACTCTTGCGGGGAGGCGCCTCGCATTTGTTTCTGCGATGACCCTCACACAACGCGCCGATGGCGAAGCAGGCGCCAGCTATCTTGAACTGGTAGACCTACTCCAGTCGCGTGGGGCCAACACCGCAGCGGATTGCGAGCAACTGTTTCGCCGAGTGCTCTTCAACATCCTGATCCACAATACGGACGACCACCTGCGTAACCACGGCTTCTTTATGGATGAAAACGGTATCCGGCTGTCACCCGCCTATGACATGAATCCATCCGTCGAGCGGCGGGAATTGACGCTCGCAATCAATGAAGTCGAGACTGCATGTGAAGTTTCGATTGCGATGGAAGCATGTAAGGACTATGGGCTGCCCGTGCGGAGGGCTGGCGAGGTACTCAAGGAGGTCGGGTCCGCGGTTGCCGGATGGCGAGATGAAGCAAGCCGATTAGGCATTCCAGAGGCTGAGCAAAGCATGATGGCAGCGGCATTTCTGACTTGATCCGACTGAGTGGTTGCCTCGCATCATCTCAACCAGGCGAAAATCTCCGACATTCTCGGCGCCAGGATGCCTTCGCTCTCTGATTTATCCGGTTCCTTGTGATTCGATTCAATGAGTCTTGCGAGCGGCCAATTTCGTTTGGTCACTAACCGTTCCGGTTGTGTCGTTGCGCGTTTGACTCATAGAAATCTGAATTGGTCGGGGAGCATTTGGCAGATGATCGGTCCCGAGATGTCATTGTGCGACCGGTCAATCTCCGTTCCCCAAAAGTATGTCCCTGAGTTCCGTCGACGGGATTCTTCGCAAGGCAATCTCCGCCATACAGGTGAAGTGTCAAACGGTTGCAGGTTGTCATGCGGTTGTAAATAGGCCTTGGCCGAAGCCTGCCCGTTTCCGAACCGACAATCCCCCCTGACGCGTCGTCAGCTGCGCCCCCAAATCTTCGAACTCTGAAGCTTAGCAAAGGAAGCGCCACTTCTATGACCGGCTAAGGGTCGGATTCAAATTGACGGAATCTGTATTGTGCCTCAAGTTCTCTCACGACACGGATGCCACGAGCAGCCGCGTCCAGGAGAGACTCATGAAAACCGCATTGGCCTTCTGGAAAGGCTCAACTGTACTCGCAAGATTACGATCAACTCAACTGCGCCAACTCTTCACGAGATGCTGTTTGATGAGCGTAGCTATTCTCTGTCTTTCCGCCATTCAGCATGAGGCGCAAGCGCAGACTGTGATCTCGCAGTGCACCAACCCCGTTTGCACGCAGGGCAAAGCCTGCGCGTTATACCGGTGTGCTGACCCTCGGCCATGCCTGGACTGCACCCCCCCCCCTTCGGGTGGTACAGGATGTGAAGTCGGATATGCCCTTGGCAATGACGCGGACTTTGCAGGCGGGAACATCCCGAACGTGCTGATTGAATCCACGGATTACTGGACAATCGACGACTCCGGCGACGTTTGGTATGACGGCTCTTCGACAACAGGTCCGGTCCAAGTCACGGCAATCACTTTGCCTCCCAGTTGGGTTCAAACGAGCGGATCGTTTCTGCTCGAAGATCCAATCGCCGAATATGAGGGCTCGATCACGGTAGCAACCTACACATACGAAGGCCTTGAAACTCAGTATTACGCGTGGCCGCAAGTGTTTTACGACGACGGTGATCGGTCGTTTATCAACGTTATCGATCCAGATGGCAACATCGACTTCTACCAATACCCTTGGCTTTCCCTGGGAGCGTATGTTGTCACCGGCATCAATGCATCAAGCGGAGATTTGTTCGAAGGCGGCGGAACTGTCGAGCTTCTCATCGAGGCTGATGTGTCCGCCTAAGTCGTCCGTGGTCCATCTAGGTGGTATCCAAATTCTTATCAATGTGAAGCACCCTAACCCATCGACAAGGAGAAGAATATGCATGTGATGAAGCGGTTCACACTCACTTTGGCTGCGATGACCGGCTTGGGTATCGCACCGTTGACCGGTCAAACCCCGTCGGTTCAAACAGTTCCACTAAGCGCCGATATTGATGTAGTGAACGTGCGCACCCTTCCTGATGGCAACACGCTGCGCCAGGAAAGAAAGATGAAATTCTATCGGCGCGCGGACGGCAGCACGCGGGTCGAAGAACCAACCCGGGTAGTCATAGTCGACAACGGAGCTCACACCGTCACCGTGCTCGATACGGTCGGGAAAGTTGCCCAGGTGCAGAGCGCTTCACCGGCGGCGGCGATCGGGACGAAGCCAGGCGAGGCTCCATCTCAGCCACAGGCAGCCGGGAACGGCTTGGGAGGATCGAGTTCTTCTACGAAGACCGATCTTGGAGCTAAGGTGATTGCCGGCTACACTGTCCACGGCGTTCAGCAGTCGACAACCATACCGGCCAATTCAGCGTTAGGAAACACCGATCCCATAACCAAGACCATTCAGGTTTGGAGATCCTCCGATCTCCGACTTCCTCCGCTCACGGTCATTAGCGATCCACTCGGCGGCACGACAACCTCCCAGTACGAGAACGTTTCAACATCAACCCCACCCGACAGCAGTCTCTTCACGGTCCCGGCCGGATACAAGGCTGTGCCGGCCCCGCAGTCGCGCATTATCGCGTCGCAAACAAACTGAAGAACTGTTCGTCCAAGCAGTTTGGAGGAGCCACAAGGTATGAGGGTATTCCCGATACAATTACCGATGCCCGTCCTGGCCGCCGCACTGATGCTTCTCCAGCATCCGTGCGGCGCTCAGTCAAGCAACGGCTGCCCAGTGCAGATTCGTCATACGAGTTGGAAAGCTGCAAGTTCCGGAGCCTCTCCCTACAAAGTTATGGGCTTGGCTCTCCATCTCCAGTACATGAATGTCACCGGCGAAGAGATCGAGGAAGTGGTCTTCGATACCTCAACGTCCTATAGAGAGCATGGTGCGATGGGCCAAAGCATGGTGGATAACTCGAATAAGTCACCGATTGCAACGACGGCCCCACCAGGGAAATGGAAGAAGGCCGAAATAGATGTCGGGCTGAGCGAACCTGGACGAACAAGATTGAGGGTTGCTGAAGTGACCTTTTTCGGCGGACGCCGCTGGGTGAATTCATCTCCCGACGAGTGTGAATGGTCGATCGCGCCATAACGGATTGCGGCGGTTTAAGGGTAACGAACGGGACGTCATAAGAGTTTGGCGCTCTCCCGCATGGCGACTTTGTTCCCGCCAGTTACAGTGCAATCTTCTTCGTGATCGTTGATTGAGTGAAACTCCTTCTGCCAATCCGGCTTGTCTAAGGCGCCACTCCGTCCAATACTTCATCTCCTGGGCGTTGACCCAGCGCCCTTTTGACTTCGAGACGTCTCCCCACAACTCCAAGGTGGCGATGCGATCCGCCGTTATGAACGAAAAGGACCTCATCACTGGTAGCCGCGTCGGCAATAAAGAACAGTTTTCCGTGTCAGGTGTCCGAGTGGCCGGTTTTACGGCCAGGTAGATTGGATTTGCAAATATCGGTCAACACCTCGGGGCTAATCGGTTCATTGACGAGTGACCTGACGAATTCAAACATGTTCACTGCGATTGAGAGGAAGCTGTCAAGCGGCATTCTCCGAATTGCGGTCAGTAAGCATCCAAAGGAGCCGACTAACCGTTATCAAGAGCATTCCGGGCAGTCGAATCAGCGCTTCGCTCCGATTTCTAAGGGAGTGAACAAAGAAATGGATTGAACCATTTCCTGTGTTGCGATGATGGCATTGGCATAGTTCGGAAGGTTGACGTCGAGTGCAGCGTGCATCTCCCTGTCCGAGTAATCCGCTGTCGCATCTCTTACTACCGTGACCTCGTAGCCGAGTTCGGCGGCGAAGCGAACAGTTGATTCCAAGCACGTGTGTGCGATCAGTCCGATGGTGATCAGCTTATGGATCCCGTGCCTCTTGAGCAACAGGTCGAGGTCGGTGTTCGCGAACCCGCTCGAACACCAATGCTCTTGAGCCACAATCTCACCCGGTAACGGAATGAATTCGGAGCGGATTTCTCCCCCCCATGCGCCGTATTCGAAGGATCTTCGCGACCAGGCCGCCTTTTGGATAGGCGCAATGTACTGCCACGTCTCGTAGTCGCCATGACGATACCGGTGATGCATAACATAGAAGACACGCAGTTTTGCCTGCCGCGCAGCATTCAGAATCTGCAGCATGTTGGGAATGCAGTTATTTGCTTCCGCAACTGTCTTGATGCGATCCCAGATTTTGCCTCCCTCGGAGATGAAATCGTTGTACGGATCGACGACCAGAAGTGCAGTGATCTCTTTGTCAAAATTGAGGCTTGCCATGCTTTTCCTCCTGAGTTAACTTAACTTCCCGATGGCTGTTAGACGTAGTCTGGCAAGTCAACCAACAAGCTCGGCAAATCCATTTCCGCTTCACGGGTCTGGAAGCCGTGTTTCATCGCGGCTTTGATCCGGTTTTGTGATTCAGGCTCGCGAACACATTCGAGGAACAGACTCGAATCACGGCGGAAGTCATCCGCCGGCGCCAGCGCGACCGCATTGACCCGCTCCCTGATTGCGGCAACGCCAAAGGCTGGAAAGCGGTCTATCCGGCGAGCCAGCGATTTGACGAAATCGCCAAGCCTGGCGGCGGGCAACGCGCGATTGATCCAACCGTAGCGCTCCGCCATCTCCGCATCGTAATCCTCTGCGCTCAACAGCACCTCGAGCGCCCGGCCCCGGCCTATGAGGCGAGTTAGATGCTGGACCGCACCTGAGCCGGGAATCAGCCCAAACCCTACCTCCGGTTGACCGAAGATCGCCGACCCCATGGCGGCGAAGCGCATATCACACGCCAAGACAAGCTCGCTTCCCACACCCCGAACACGACCTTCGATCTGCGCAATGGTGACCAGGCGGCTTGCGCTCAGATAGCGAAACAGCATGGCTATTGAAGGTTCGCCGGTTAGTTGCTTTGCCCACTCGCCGAATCCCGCAATTCGGGTCACATCGACATGGGAGACGAAATAGTCAGGATCAGCACTCTTGAAAACGAGGACATGGATGGAGCCATCGGCCTCGGCTTGCTGAATGAGAGATACCAGGTCGCGGACGAGCTCCGGCCCTAGAAGGTTCATCGGCGGAGCCGCGATTTCCGCGAACAGAACGCCCCCTTCTTGATGCGTGGAAATCGTTTCAAAAGCGGCTAGTTGTGTTCCATCCTTCTGATCCATTTCCTTCAACATCTCGATCCTCCTATACAGTTGCAGCCGCATTTGCGATAGCGGCGGAATTATGGTTGCACCAGGCATGACGCTCAATGCTCTTGGCGAATAGAGGCGTTTCTTGCTTGTTATGCGCCTCTGAGATCGGCTTGCGGGCTGCTTTGAAGACCTCCCACGGAATGCCCTGTTTGGCAAGGAATTCCATCAGCTCCGGAGTGGAAGCACTATGAACCGTATTTGTGAATTCACAGGAGTGATCGTCGATCTTCTCGACGCTCAGATCCCAGACCACGCCCACCTTGATTCGTCCCGTGGGCGTAAACACATCCGAACTTGAGACAAGCCGCAAATGGTTGCGCTCACTAATCTCTTCCACATAGTGCTGGACCATTGGGCTTCCACCCAATACTTCGACGTTGATAGACATACGTCGGCCATCTGGAGCAGTAGTCACGCCAGCAGAGCAATGGGCGGGGGAGCAGGCTTGGTATTCCGCTTCGGACAAGCTGAAGCACCATGTGGGAATATCAATCTCCTCAATGGGTGCATCAATCGTGGCTGAAAAGCTTGAATCGACCAGGGTGTTGTCGTCCATCTTCCTCTCCTTTGAAATGAAACTTGCGGGTTGGCCGCATTTGATCGTCGATCAGCCGAACGTAAAGTCGAAAGCCGCCACGCCCGAATCGAGAAATTCGACCTCAAACTGGCGATCGACGATTGGCCCGGTTTGCCGGATGAGCTGGTAGAGCCGTTGTTCAACGACAGTGCCATTGCCGTGGCCGTCGATGTCTACGCCATGTGCGGCAGTCGGCGGCTGACCATCGATGTGGACGCGAAAGGGAACGGAGGTTCCTTGCCCTGCGGGACCCATGACAAGATTGAGATCCCGCGCATGAAAGCGGAACGCGATCCGTCCGTTTGGCTGGTTCAGCCGAATGGCCTCTTTCCCAGCAGTCCAGTCGCCCGCCAGCGCCCAGTCGTTGACTTCCAATCGCGAGGGGATTTCGTAGGCGTGAGGCTTGTTCCATGCGGCTCCATGCGGGGACGCAAAGTTTTGGGTTTGGTCGTAACCGACATAGGTTTCAGGTGACCTTAAACTGTTAAGGTTGGCAGCAACTTCGAAACCAATGGGGTCGACGGAGACCGGCGTGCGGTCGAATCCGCTATGTCCCGATTCGGCCAGCAGGTGTTGGATTACCACTTCGCTTTGCTCATAGTCGCCCTCGCCGAATTGATGATGCCGAATGTGCCCTTTGGCGTCAATGAAGTAACAGGCCGGCCAATACTGGTTATTGAAGGCACGCCATATCGCATAATCGCTGTCGATGGCAACCGGATAGTTAATCCGCATGTCCTTCAAAGCCCAGCGAATGTTGTCGACTGTGTGCTCAAAAGAGAATTCGGGTGTGTGCACTCCAATCACCACCAGACCGTGACTCCCGTATTTCTCGGCCCAAACACGAACGTAGGGGAGGGTGCGCCGCCAATTGACGCAGGTATAAGTCCAAAAATCGACTAGTACAACTTTCCCGCGAAGGTCCTCCGGTGTCAGTGGGTTTGAGTTCAACCATCCGGTGGCTCCATGCAGCGAAGGAAAATCGCCTTCGTTCGACCACGGTGAACCGTAAGACCCGACCGTTCCGAATTTGGCTGCGGCGAAGGTCATTGTGAGAGCACCAAGAAAGCGTCGGCGATTGATAGTGGATATGTTGGGCATTTGTTTCTTTCGCTATCTGGTTGAGGCGAAGACAGGAGAGCCCGCTCATCTGAACTCTCCTGCTGCAAAGCGAACCTGAGGCTCGCCTTCGCGACGACCACATCAAGCAGCTGACTTTCCCATTCAGGAACGCAGAGATCTGAAGCTCGCGCGAATCTCATCTGAAAGCAGCTTCGGCTGTTCAAACGCGGCGAAATGTCCGCCCTTTGGCAGCCGGTTGTAGTGGATCAGTTTGGGATACGCCTTCTCTGCCCAGCTCTGGGGGGCTGGATACAGCTCGTCAGGGAAGACGCTCACGGCAACTGGAATCTTGACGCCCTTGGCATTGAAATAGCCAAGCTTGCCCCAATTCTCCCAATAGAGACGGGCGCCGGATATGCCGGTGTTCGTCAGCCAGGTGATGGTGATGTTGTCGAGGATGTCGTCGCGTGTGAGGCCTTCGGATCCGCCCGCAAAGACGCGCGAGATCATCTCGTAACTGCGCGCGTCATGGTCTAGGAAGTAGCCCGCCAGACCAACGGGTGAATCCGCGATTCCGTACAACGTCTGGGGTCGAAGTCCCATCTGGAACCCGTAGGCGATCCCTTTTTGATATACGAACTGCAAACGCTCGTAGGCAACCTTCTCATCGGCTGAGAGACTCGATGGCACCGGAGACCCTGAAAAAGCGGCTTTGTCAATGTCGTTCGGAAAGATGCCAGGCATGTTGGTGTGAATGCCGAGCAACTCCGGAGGCGCCAGCACGCCCATATGCTCCGTGACGAGCGCGCCCCAATCGCCGCCTTGAGCCACAAACTTCGTATACCCTAGACGCTTCATCAGCACGACCCAGGAACGGGCGATGTGGTCAACATCCCAGCCTGCGGTGGTTGGTCTGCCCGAGTATCCGTAGCCAGGCATTGACGGGATCACCACATCGAAGGCATCTGATGCACTTCCGCCGTGAGCCGTCGGATTGACGAGCGGCTCAATGATCTTGAGTTGCTCAACGATCGAGCCGGGCCATCCGTGCGTGACGATGAGCGGCAACGCGTTCTCATGCTTCGAACGAACGTGAATAAAATGAATATCCAGACCGTCGATTTCGGTGATGAACTGCGGCAGAGCGTTCAATCTTGCCTCGCACTTGCGCCAATCGTATTCGGTGCCCCAATAGCGCGCGAGTGCTTGAGTCGTCGCGAGTTGTACGCCTTGGCTGGTATCTGTGACCGTTTCCCGGTCCGGCCACTTGGTGTTGTTGATGCGCCTGCGCAATTCGGCGAGTTCCGCTTCGGGAACATGGACTTTCGCAAACGGGCGAATTGCGTCCGTGTCGGTTAATTCTGTGGTTGCTTCCTGTAAAGCGACTGTTGTCATGAGTTCCTCCTCTTTGGCGTTTTTGGGTTGTGTGGTTTCTGCATCTGCAAAGCTGAAGATGCCGAGTTGGGCGGATGCGACGGTCATGGCGGCGGCCCCAAGAAAGCGTCTGCGGTTGCGATTGATGTTTTCGGATGAATTCGCGGTAATCATTGGTCGGCCTCCCAGGATTGGTGGTTGGTTGCTGAGTCGAGCAACGACATTCTGAGTTGTTGATTCTTGATCAGCAGTTCGCAGATCCATTTCTGCAAACTGTGCAGACTCTGCCCGTCCGTATCTTCTCGTTCGTCGCCGGGCCGGTCGTATTGGGTTCTTGCCTCAACTCCATCGGTCTGACGCGGCGCCGAAGCGGCGCAGGCAGTCGGTGTGGCGAAAGGGTCTCGATGCCGGCAGTCACACATAACATCTCCAAGACCAAATCGTCGGGAGCGTCCAACAGTCAACGAAGTGTGGCTGAATCTTCACTGGCTTGCGGCGTCAACTCAGATCCGTCACGAGTGCCATCTCACCAGAAGCTGTGTTGCGAAACAAGGAGACTAAGGTATCCATGATCCCTTGGTATCATGATTTGCGTAGGTGATTTCGCCGGAGTAGCGAACAACTGTCCCCGAGTCATTTCAGCCAAACCAAGATGGCAAGACATTCAAAAGTTGTTCAGTTTGCTGCGGAAAATCATGATTCGCCGTTTTGGGACCCCTTAAGCGAACAGGCTTAAATTATCTGCCGACAAAGAGTCCGGAGGTCTATCGGTATGAGTCTTGGGAATCCAGAAAAACCGGACGGAACTCTGCGCGCCAACGATAGTGGCGTCCGACAGTTTGCCAATTCGATGCCTGTCCTGGCATCTACTATGAACGCGCAGTTTGAGTTAGAACTCGCTACGCCGGCGATGCTCGACTATTTCGGAGTGACGCTGGACGATTTGAAAAGTTGGGCCTCAATTGGTGTAATCCATCCAGACGATCTGGAAGCCGTGATTGCCAGGACTAGCCACTCCGCTGAGACGGGCGAACCGTTCGAATTCGAATACCGCCTCCGCCGCTCTGACGGCGTTTTTCGGATGTTTCAGGCTCGCGGCATTCCTTTCCGAAACCCCCAGGGTCAAATCGAGCGCTGGTACGCTCTACTGACCGATGTGGAAGACCAGAGACAGGCTGAAGAGGCGCTGCGAACGAGCGAGCGAAGTCTGAACTTGATCATCAATACAATTCCCGAGTTGGCGTGGTCCACCGCCCCGGATGGCTCTGTCGACTTTCTCAACCAGCGCTGGCTTGACTACACAGGGTTGACTGCCAACCAGGCGCTTGGTTGGCAGTGGGTGACTGCGCTTCACCCTGACGACATGGGCGGCCTATCTAAATATTGGGGAACCACATTGGCGTCAAAGGCGCCCGGAGAAATCGAGGCAAGACTCCGGCGTTTCGATGGAATCTATAGATGGTTCCTATTTCGCGCAGTTCCCGTGAAAGACGAGTCGGGAGAGGTCATCAAATGGTATGGACAAAATATCGACATAGAAGAGAGGAAGCGGGCGGAAGATGCAGTTCGTGCGAAGGAACAGGAACTCCGCGCGACCATCAACACAATTCCAACGCCAGCTTTTTCAACCCTTCCCGACGGTCATGTCGATTTTCTGAATCAACGGTGGCTTGACTACGCGGGGATGACCGCCGCGCAAGCGGAGGGGTGGGGCTGGAGATCTGCGCTTCACCCCGACGACGTCGATCGACTCGTGCAATATTGGAGATCGTGCTTGTCCGCAGGCACGGAGGCTGAGGTAGAAGCGCGATATCGTCGCTTCGATGGTGTCTATCGATGGTGCCTTGTTCGAGCTAATCCTCTGCGCGATGAATCGGGTAATGTCGTCAAATGGTATGGAACAAGCATTGACATCGAAGATAGAAAGCACGCCGAGGAAGAACTGAAGGCCAAGGAACGCGATCTAATCCGGATTATCAACACGATCCCCACGACAGCGTGGTCGACCCGCCCAGACGGCTACTGCGAATTTCTCAGTGATCGATGGCTTGACTATGCGGGTTTCACTTACGAGGAAGCGGTGGGATGGGGATGGGCGACTGCAATTCACCCTGAGGACGTGGCCGGTCTCCAGGAGGTCTGGTCAAATGCTCTGGCAAGTGGGACAGCCGTCAGCACGGAAGCGCGCATGCGTCGTTTTGACGGAGTTTACCGGTGGTTTCTATTTCTCGCTAAACCATTCCGGGACGAATCGGGCACCATCGTCAAGTGGTATGGAACGAACATTGACATTGAAGAGAGAAAGCAGGCGGAAGATGCAGTTCGCGCGAATGAGCTCGCGCTTCGCAAGATTATCGATGCCATTCCGACTCAGGTTCACTGCAATCGGCCCGACGGAACAAATGAGTTCTCGAACAAGCGTTGGCAGGAATATACGGGTCTGTCCTCCGAAGAATCCAGCGGTTGGGGGTGGCAGGCGGCCTTTCATCCCGAGGATTTGCCCAGGGTAATAGAGCAATGGCAGGCGCTGGTGGCTACAGGCGAAGTGGGTGGGGTCGAGGCGCGTCTCCGGCGCCACGATGAGGTCTTTCGTTGGTTTCAGTTCCGCAGCGAACCGTTACGGGATGAGACTGGCAAGATCGTTAGATGGTACGGAGCAAATGTTGACATAGACGACCGAAAGCAGGCGGAGGAAGCCCTCCGCGCAAGCGAACGCACGCTTAATCTGATCATCAACACAATTCCCATGCTTGCCTGGTCCACCGACCCGACTGGCTTCGTCGAGTTTCTCAATCAGCGTTGGCTCGAATTCACGGGACTGTCTGCGGAGCAGGCGAGCGGTTTTGGATGGGCGGTCGCAATTCATCCCGACGATGCGAAAGGTTTGATCGACTACTGGCAAGCTGCTCTGGCCTCCGGGACGGAAGTGGACGTGGAAGCACGGATGCGCCGCTTCGATGGCCAATATCGATGGTTTCTATTCCGTGCCAGTCCCCTGCGCGACGAGTCCGGCAAAATCGTCAAATGGTACGGGACGAACGTTGACATTGAAGATCGCAAGCGAGCCGACGAGGAGTTGCGGCGCAGTGAGGCCTTCCTCGTAGAAGGCCAGAGGCTCAGCCGAACCGGCACTTTCGCCTGGTGGCCAGATACGAAGAAGTCTGTTTGGTCGGAAGAACTGTATCGTATTCATGAAATTGAACCTGGTACACCAATATCTACCGATATTGCTCAGATTAGGGTACATCCCGACGACATACCGTTGGTAGACGAGGCGACTGCGAAGGGAGTGGAGACCGGGAGCGATTATGAGCACACCCATAGGATCGTGATGCCCGATGGTCGTATTAAGTTCTTGCATGTAATGGCTCGTGCAACTAGGGAATTCGAGGGCCGTCTGGAATACATCGGAGCGGTACAGGATGTGACCCAGCGTACGCTTTCTGACGAGGCTCTTACCAAGTCCAGATCTGAACTCGCCCATGTAAGCAGAGTCATGAGTTTGGGTATCCTGACAGCTTCCATCGCACACGAAGTAAACCAGCCGCTCGCTGGCATTATTACCAACGCGGAAACGTGTCTGCAAATGCTGGATGATAATCCACCGGACATCGAGGGTGCGCGAGAGACGGCGCTCCGCTCAATTCGCGACGGGAATCGAGCCGCAGATGTAGTCGCGCGCCTGCGATCCCTCATCAAGAGGAAGGATTTTGTCGCTGAAATCTTCGATCTGAATGAGGCGACACGCGAGGTAATCGCGCTCTCGTCCGGTGAATTGCGCCGGAACCGGGTGGTTTTGCAAATGGATCTCGCGGATGATCTCCCACCGGTCAATGGCGATCGCGTGCAGCTTCAGCAAGTAATCATAAATCTGCTTCGCAATGCCATCGACGCAATGAGAGAAATTGAAGATCGACCGAGGCAATTGCTGATTCAAACGGAAAGGGATGGTGCCGAGAACGTTCGGCTCACCGTACAAGATACCGGCATCGGCTTCGCTTCCGAGACCGCCGAGCGGCTCTTCGAATCGTTCTTCAGTACAAAGAACGACGGTATGGGCATTGGGCTCGCGATCAGCCATTCCATTGTCGAAGCACATCACGGAAAAATTTGGGCGACGTTAAACCGCGGGCCAGGGTCGACTTTTGCATTTTCAATTCCCTGTGGCTCCAATGGTACAACGTGAAATGGCCAGAGAATTGGATGCTGACAACCGGAATTGACGGCGATTAGCCGTTTGTTCCGGCCCGCTTTGGCGAGAGAGATACGAATTTGGATACCAAAGGATACTAGACGCTTTTCCTATCCCTGTCGGATGATAGATTTTTGGGTTGTCGCCAGCACAGGCTAAAAGTGTCACTTTCCCGCAGAATCTGGGCATCGTCGACCAGACGCTTTAATCAACTGCTTGTTGGCGCGAACGTTAACCCTATCCTTTGTAGGGACCGCAAAGGGGTCCATCATGAATACGCGTCCCCTTGTATCAGTAATCGACGATGACGAATCTGTACGCGAATCACTGCCCCATTTGCTGAAGGGGTTTGGCTTCGCAGTGCGAGCCTTCTCCTCAGCCGAAGAGTTCTTAGCTTCGGATCAGATTTCGCAAAGTAAGTGCTTGGTTGTCGATATCAATATGCCAGGAATGTCGGGCCCCGATCTTCTCGAAGAGTTGAAGCGTCTTGGGCTGGAGGCTCCAGTCATCTTTATCACTGCGCACAGAGATGAAAAAGTGCGATCACAGGTTCTCGAACGAGGTGCAATAGCGTGCCTCTTTAAGCCATTCAGTGGCAAGGCTTTACGCGCGGCAATCGATTCTGCTCTCGGAAACGGCTAAAGGCTTTCGGGCATCGGGTCGAAGTTAGTCTTAGAATGAATCCACCGAGGGCGCGCGGCCACGAAGGGAGGTCAAATCCATGATGGAGACCACCATAACGGTGTTTGTCGTCGACGACGATATTTCGATCCGCGAGTCCCTCGAAGCGCTTCTTCGAAAAGCTGGCTGGTGTGTAGAGACATTTGTTTCCGCCCAGGATTTCCTCGCGAGGCCTCCTCTTTCCGTTCCAAACTGCCTTGTTCTCGACGTGGCGCTTCCAGGGCTCAACGGTCTTGATTTACAGAAGCGGGTAGCCGTCGAGCGCCCTGGAATGCCGATCATCTTTGTAACGGGCCACGGTGATATTCCCATGACGGTGCAAGCCATGAAAGCGGGTGCCGTCGAGTTTTTGACAAAGCCTTTTAAGGGCGATGTGCTTTTGCAGTCCGTCCGGAATGCGGTAGAGCGGAGCAAGGCCCTACTCGGCCGCGAAGAAGAGATTCAAACGTTGAAGGCGCGATACGCTGACCTCACCTTTCGCGAGCGCGATGTGATGGCTTTGGTGGTTGTCGGGCTCCTGAATAAGCAGGTTGGCAGTCGCCTCGGCATTAGTGAAGTCACAGTGAAAAAACATCGCGGCAACGCAATGCGAAAGATGAAAGCCGAATCTCTGGCTGAATTGATAAAGATGGCTTCGCGTCTCAGGTTGCGGCCGGCGCCAGCTGACACCGTGCTTGCAGTCAAATAACTCCTTCTATTAAAGCCCTCACGGTTAGTCGCGCCCATCGTTCCCCGGCACCACTAGCCAGGTCATCTCGGCCCGCTTGGCTGATTCCCAGCAATCTTTTTCGCGATCATTGAATCAAAGAGCTGATATGAAACTTGTGTCCGTCAATTGCGGGTTGCCTCGGGAAGTGGTTTGGCATGGGCGAAGTGTAACGACATCGATCTATAAGGAGCCGGTCCCAGGTCGGATCGCCTTGCGGACACTCAATCTCGATGACGATCGACAATCTGACCTCACTGTGCATGGAGGCAAGGACAAGGCTGTGTATTGCTACCCGCTTGAGCACTACGAATACTGGAAAGTCGAACTCCCGGGTCACGCACTCCCCATGGGCGCTTTCGGCGAGAATTTCACGACTGAGGGATTGACCGAAGACTTCGTCCATATCGGCGACCGACTCTCTGTGGGGTCCGCAGAAGTTGTCGTCAGCCAGCCACGGCTTCCGTGTTACAAGCTCGGCATCCGATTCAAATCGGATGATATGGTAAGGCGATTTCTTGCGGGCCGGCAGACTGGATTCTACCTGGCGGTCACACGCGAAGGTGAAGTTGGTACGGGAGACGAGGTGACTGTACTTGACCATGATCCGAACTCGATTTCCGTCTCCGAGATCAACCGTCTATACATCTCGAAGGAATATAACGAAGAAGATCTTCGTCTAGTGCGAAAGGCTCTTGCTCTGGAAGCATTGCCCGAGAGTTGGAAGGAGTTCTTAGAGGAAAAGGCGATAAGGCAGAGCGCGTGATCCCGAACTTCGAGACGGGGAGCGTCCTGGAACTGTCCAAGGGAAGTGGATTGTGTCGCTCAAGAATGCCTGTACCAGATTTTTGATTGGCGATTACAGAAAGCCGACGCCCTCATTGATGGATGTTTGAGCGCCGACCGCTGATAGGTATTGAAAACGCCGATGTCGTCAATTTGACGAATCTGCATCTCGGACAAGTGACAAAAAGACCGATGCCGCCGGCCGACCTGATAGCCAACGATAACGGACAATATCACGTTGTAGCAAATCTTCGTTCAGGTACTACTACCGAGTTGAAAGGGCATGCCAGCGTTTGTCCGATGTCTGTTATCCGTGAGCGCTTTTGTAATTTGCCGTAGACCCAGATGCATTGCTAATGAATAGCCTGCTTTGGCAAGATTGCGCCGCATTCGCACGACCATCGTCCCCAATATGTCAGTGTGCGTTTGACTAATTGCAGCGAAAATCAGCTGAACCTCGCTTGACCAATGACCGTTTCGAGTATGTCAATGCGCGTCTGACCAATTCTCGCCGCATAGATCCGCCTTTTGTTCGATATTAGGTTGGGTTGCCTGCAAGGCTTTGCCCTGCGATCGGTAGACTTAGCCGCCATCTGTGGCAGACGATCGGGGCGTTATCGGATATTCGGTTCGGAGTTATATAGATGAGAGCCTCGAAAGTCGATCAATACCAGTGGGGCCAGTTGACCGAGCCACGACTAAGCTTCATGTTCTCTTTCGACACGGATGCCCCGAGCAGCCGCGTCCAGGAGAGAGAGTCATGAAAACCGCATTGGCCTTCTGGCGGGGCAGGACACCCGCTGCGCTTCGATCAACCTATGAACGCCCAAGCCCGATCAACTGGACACGCATTTCTTTGCTGTTCGCGCTTGGGTTGGTTCTCGTTGGCAATTTTACCGTGCCCTTGATAGCGACCGCACAAAACCTGGGTACATCTCCACAGTTCGGCCAGGCGGTTCAGGGCCAACAGGCCACCACCGTCGAGGGTACCGTTCTCAACATCGTGAACTGGGCTGCAACGTAATTGCGCCGGTGATCGCGATTGCGTGCCTCGGCGTTGCAGGGTGGTATTTCAAGAGTGGCCGTGGCTATCTGGGTTGGGGCGTCACCGGTGTCTCCCTCCTGGTGATCTCCGGGCTTGGTCGCATGGCCGAGGGCTTTATCACGCAAGCTCAAGGCATTCAGTAGGGAGTCAACGCGATGCCTGTGCCGCAATTCCTCTCCGATCTTCTTCAACTGCTGCTTGATCTTGCGGTGCCAGCGGCGTTCTGCACGCTGGCTGCCGTGGGAGTGAGTCTGCGGCATGAAGGAGGCACCAACTTCCACATCAATGGCAAGACCGGGAAGTGGTGTTATGGACCGTGATTCTGTTGACACTACCACAGCTTCTCTCGTGGATTGCGGCGCAGGGCATCACTGTTCCTTCGGCAAGCGGTTTAGTCGCGACGAGCTGGCTAGCCAGTATGGATTCAGTCTTCAAGAACTTCGTCAATCAAATCATTGTCGCCAAGCTTGTGCCGGTCATTGCCGGGTACTTCGTGCTCAAGGCAACGCTCGATACCGCGGCTGGAGAGAATCCGCTGGCTTCAATCATCACCGCTCTTTTTCTGTTTACGCTTTCGGCAACAATGCAACTCTTTGAATGTTGGAACGATGGCGGCCAGTACGCAACCACCGATATGCTTGGCTCCCTCTGGAACTACATCGTAGGGCAGATCATGCCTGCGGCGGCTGGACTCGCGTGTGTCGGCGCTGTTGTGAACTTCGTTCGGCACAGACCGTGGACGAGGCTAGTTTTTTCTGCGATTGGCTTTCTCGGCGTGACCGGTCTGCTCAAACTCTTTCAGGCAATGGCCGCGTGAGGAGGATCGAATGAGCCTCGACGGTGCGGTTACCAACCTTGCCTCCTGGGCCGGGAACGTCATGATGCCGACCATGGCCGGCGCGTTCTTTGCCGGAGTGGTCTATCGCTACAGCAAGGGGGGACAGTTCGAGCAGCTTCTCTATGGCGGATTCGCATCGTTGATGTGTTCGGGGATGCTGCGCGCCCTTGAAGGCTTTGTGCAGAACGCTGGACCAACGAGCGCAGATGGCTATTGGACAGCGGTCATGAACCTCGTGAACTGGATCGCCAATGTGATCCTGCCGGTCTTTGCACTCATGCAACTTGCGGCAATGGGGATGCACATGGGCGGGGTCGTCTCTGAAATCTACCCAGGATCCACGTGGATACGCAAGTTCATCGCCGCGATGGGCGCCCTGATGGTCTCGGTGATGGTCCGTTTTGCCGAGTCGCAGGCGATCCTCGCAAAATAGATTCAGGATGCGGACGGCCGACAGTTTCGCTAACGACCACGATGCCGAAGTCGGAAACGGCCCGGCGGCTGCCTCAACGTAGGGCCATGAGCTAGTTGCTGGCCGGGTTATTTGGATTCTTCAGCCGCGGCACGCGGAGCCGCGCGGCCATGTTTACTAGTTCCGGCAGCGATTCGGCTTTCATCTTACGCATCACACATCCGCGATGTGCTTTCACCGTGATTTCGCTGATACCAAGTTCGTTGCCCACCTGTTTATTCAGAAAGCCGGCCACCACAAGAGCAAAAACCTCGCGCTCGCGAGAAGTGAGACGGGCATACCGGGATTTCAGAGCCTGGATTTCGGCTTTGCGATCAACCAGTACCTTGCTTCGCTCAATGGCCCCGCGAACAGCAGAGAGGAGTGTGCTGTCATCGAAGGGTTTCGTTAAGAACTCCACAGCCCCTGCCTTCATGGCCTGTACGGACTTTGGAATGTCGCCGTGCCCCGTCATGAAGATAATCGGCATCTCGGGCTGTTGCACCGCCAGCCGTTTCTGTAACTCGAGTCCATTCAAACCGGGCATTGAAATATCCAGTACCAGGCAGTGTGGGACAATCTCGTGTGGCCGATTAAGGAACTCTTCTGCGGACATGAAAGTCTCGACCTGCCAGCCTTCGTCTTGAATCAGGGCTCCCAGTGATTCTCGCATCGAGATATCGTCATCCACAACGAAGACAATCGGCGGGGCATTTGTCATTAAGCACGGACTCTCTTCACAGCAGATCGCGATTGTCGTGATCATTCTAAGCTCCGTTCGAGCGCCAGAAGGTTTACTTGCTTCCAACAGCCTTGTTCAATGCCTGCAACAAGGCTTTATCGTCAAACGGTTTGTACAAACACTCGACCGCTCCGTCATCAAGCAATCGCGACCGCGCGGCTTCATCCCTGCGAGCAGTGATGAAGACAACCGGAATTCCCAAGCCGCGGCGGCGAAGTTCGCGAAAAAGCTCGGGACCCGTCATCACGGGCATTCCGACATCAAGCAACAGGCAACTCGAACGCAAAGCCGCATCGGACACCAGAAATTCCCCTGCCGAAGAAAATGTCCGGGCGGCAAATCCCAATTCGTTCAGCAGCTCCGGCAGCGACTCGCGAAGTGACTGGTCATCGTCGACAACCGAAATTAGCAATCGTGGTTTCATCTAGACGCTCTCACACCGCAGCTGAAGCAGAATTCATAGATAACACGGAGAACATCTCCGTTCCTAAAGCGCGGTCTGAGAAGTCGATGCGCTCGGATCATGCGTGATTCTTTCCTGTCCGGGTCGAACACCAACAATGCGGCTCAGCAAGTATCCGCAGATTCCTTTGCTGTGGACCAATTGAAGCAACAATATCATTAGGCACGCGTTGCGCGATCGTCTCTAATACTTTGGTATTGGTATTTTCGCCGACGATCGTCCTCGCTACAAGGCTGCTGCCCCACTGATCGTCGTGGCTGCAGGGAATCGCAAAGTGAACGCGTGACCGTCGTCAGGTGTCGCCGCTCACATGGACCGCTAATCCATTCGAGAGGGATGGGGCGCAGCCGGCAGGGTCAAATGAAGCATTGCGCCGCGCTTAGGCGCACCGACCGCCCACAACCGACCACCATGAGACTCAATGATTGACCGGCTGATGCGAAGCCCCATGCCGGTCCCGTGTGGTTTGGTTGTAAAGAACGGGTCGAAGATCTGCTCCGAGAGCTCCGGCGGAAATCCCATGCCGGTATCACTCACAGTCACGAGAAGCTGCTCGTTTTCCTCGCGCTGCGATTTGATGGCCAACTCTCGTATTCCATCAACATCCCTCATCGCTTCGAGGCTGTTGACGATCAGATTCATCGCGACTTGCTGCAATTGAACGCGATCTCCGATGATCTGAGGCAGATCGGCTGCCAGTTCCGTCCGGACTGAGATGTTGTATCGCAATGCCTCACTGCGCAGGATGCCGGTGGTTTCTCGGATGATGTCATTTAAGTCTAGAACCTCACGATTCGGGGTCGCCTTCTCGAATTGTGAGCGGGTTTTGCGAATAACATCCGCGGCACGTTGCGCATCTCTTTGAATCCTGGTAACAGCTGCGCGCGCCTCATCGAGATCCGGGTTCTCGTGCCCGAGCTTTCGAAGGCAAACGTTGGCGTTGATAAGGACGCCACTAATCGGTTGATTCACTTCGTGAGCCAGGGATGCCGCTAACTCACCCATGGTGGTCACCCGGTTGATGTGCGCGAGATCGCTCTGCGCTTGGCGCAAGGCCTCTTCGGCCCGAGTGCGTTCGGTGATGTCACGAACGGCGCCGACGATTTCGAGGGTGTCGGATCCCACCG
>Ga0302194_10000267_pt1 | contig 35201 bp, 28 predicted proteins | sample II_Bog_N1_1_FD_200227 | JGI IMG/M metagenome (GOLD analysis project Ga0302194, IMG submission 200227) | Peat permafrost microbial communities from Stordalen Mire near Abisko, Sweden - II_Bog_N1_1 | ecosystem: Environmental > Terrestrial > Soil > Wetlands > Peat | place: Sweden: Abisko...
ACATCCACCACATAATGTGGAAATGGGGACTCCGACTGTGGCGAATGGAGCGCGTGTTCGATTTCGCAAAGTAGGCTGTCGATGTATTTGCAGGTTGCGTCCAGTCGCCGCCTCTGCACGTCGTTCAGTTCACCAGAAACTCGGGTTCTCGCAATCACCGATCCGGGTTCGGGCATGACTCCTCCACGTATTGACCACCCCAGCGACGAAGACCTGTCGCCGGGGGCCCCGGCGCTTCGAGGAGTCATCTGCCCAGGTTGACAGCTATAGGTGGACTCCAACACCCGCCAGTTTCTTGCCGCCTGCTATGCCTTTACCGCTTTGTGCCAGCGCTCGTATACGCTTGCTCCGGCGTAGCGGGCCTTTGCCCCGAGTTCGTGCTCAATCTCCAGGAAGCGGTTGTATTTCGCGATGCGCTCGCCGCGGCTGGTCGAGCCTGTCTTGATCTGCCCCATGCCGGCGGCCACGGCCAGGTCGGCGATGCTGGTGTCATCGGTCTCACCGGAACGGTGCGAGATGACAGCGCCGTATCCATTCTCGCGGGCAATCTGAATGCATTCGAGCGTTTCCGTCAGAGTGCCGATCTGGTTGAGCTTGATCAGAATGGCATTGGCGATTCCGTCTTTGATGCCCTGGCGGAAAATCGTCGGGTTGGTGACAAAGTTGTCGTCGCCGATTAACTGAATTCGGCCCCCAAGCGCTTTGGTCAGATGCTGCCAGCCGGCGTGGTCGTCTTCGGCAACACCATCTTCAATCGCCCAGATCTCCGGATAGCGGTCGAGCACGCCTTTCCAGAATTCGACCATCTGTTCCGGCGACTTCCTGCTCTTGTCCGACTTTTCGAAGGCATAAACGCCGTCTTCAAAAAGCTCGCTGGTGGCGGGGTCGAGCACGAGGACGATGTCCTTACCCGCTTTGTACCCGGACTTTTGGATGGCTTCAAGAATCAACTCGATGGGCTCTTCATTGGATTTGCACTGCGGTGCGAATCCGCCTTCATCGCCGACGCCCGTGTTGTAACCCTTCTTGTGCAGAACGGCCTTGAGTGCGTGAAAAGTCTCCGCGGCCGCGCGCAGTCCTTCGCTGTACGAAGGCGCTCCAACCGGCGAAATCATGAACTCTTGAAAGTCCACGTTGCTGTCCGCGTGGCTCCCGCCATTGAGCACATTGAACCAGGGCGCCGGAATGAGGTTGGCCTTCTCGCCTCCGAGGTATGTATAAAAGGGAAGACCATGGTCCGCGGCAGCCGCCCGCGCAACCGCTAAAGAAACGCCCAGAATTGCGTTCGCACCAAGGCGTGCCTTGTTCGGCGTCCCGTCGAGTTCGCACAGCTTCTTGTCCAATCCCTTCTGGTCGTTGGCATCAAATCCGTGAATGGCCTTTTGAATTTCGCCGTTCACGTGATTTCTCGCGTTCAGTACGCCCTTGCCCCCGTACCGCTTTTTGTCCCCGTCGCGGAGTTCGACTGCTTCCCGTTTGCCGGTCGATGCACCGGAGGGAACCTTCGCAGTTGCCTTTACGCCGTTTGCGAGGGTGGCCGTGACTGAGAGGGTCGGATTCCCGCGGGAATCAAGAATTTCGAGCGCTTCAAGTTTTACTACTTCAGACATGATGCTTACGCTTTCTCGGCTGCAAAAGCCGTCAGTTGTGAGGAGTTCAATGAGTTGATGTTGAGCGGCATTTGAGAACAGAATTGCCGACAGTTACGGTTGTTGTGTGCCTCACCGCTCGCGTTTTTCGAGATCTTCATAGCTTGGTTATCCGATCAATGGACGATCATCACCGGGCAGTGCGCATATCTCAGCACCCGCTCGGAGTTTGAGCCCAGCATCCAGCGATGGAGGATCGTATGGCTGCGCTTGCCCATCACGATGAGGCTGGCCTGAATCGAGTCCGCCTTATGGATGATTTGTTCCGCCGGATGGCCCAGAACCACGTCGGTTTCGAGCTCGATGTCCTTTTGCTTGGCGCGTTCGCGCAACGAGACAAAACTCTTCTCGTAGCGCTCTTGGCCGTCTTCAAGGACAGCACGGAACTCCGCGCTTTCAGCGGGTTCGGGAGGCCGGATTACCGAGATAACAAACAACCTGGCCTTCATGTCACCGGCCATAGCAAGGGCGACATCCAAAGCGTGCTCCGCATGTGGAGACGCGTCGAATGCAACCAGTATCCTTTGAATTCCAACAAACACCGGGCTTCCCATATGCTTCACCTAACCTTCCTCCGCGGGGACTGGCCGCAGAATCTCCTGCTCTGCTTTTTTGCCTGCTCGGGGAAGAAGATGGCGGGGAAGAAAGAACGAGTTCGCAATCATGGTTGGAATCACCGCACTTGCGATGACCGTGCCCACGATGTAGGAATACTGAGCCTGCGTGATGATTTGATGATTGAGGCCAAACAGTGCCGATATGGTCCCGAATGTTAGGCCGGTTGACATCATCAGCGTGTAGTAAGCTCCGGCTTTGCCGTCGTACTTGTGAATCCTGACTGCCGGATACACGGCAACCGCCTTGAACAGTGACTTCGCCCCAAACAGGACGAGCAGCGTGACTGGTGCAGCCATCAACGCCGGCACGGAAACAAACGATCCGGCGCGGATGAAGTAGAACGGCGTGAGTAATCCGAAGGTAAGTGTACGCAGACGGCGAATCAGTGAATGGTCTTTTCCGACCGTCCCGGCCAGTACCATGCCGATCATGTATGCCGGTAGCACCGCTTCGCTGCCCGCCCAGACTGCCAGTCCGCCCATGGCGAAGAGGAAGAAGAGAAGGTACTTGGCTTCCAACTCTGAGACCCGTCCACCGTATTTCTTGAAGAACCGAGGCGTGAGAAAGGGCAGCGCGACGAAGACCACGATGGAAACGACCACAAAAATCAGCGTCTTGATGGTAAACGGGGAAAAGATCAGCCCTAGCGCAATGACGGTTCCGAGATCATTGATGAAGCAGGCGGCCAGAATTGCCTTCCCGTACTCCGTCACGTTGAAACCGAGTTCCAGCATGACCGCGTACACAACGGCAACGGACGTTGTCGAAAGCGCGACGCCACACAGCCAGCTGGGCATGATCGCCCAATGCAGCACGTAGTGCGCAACCGCCGTACAACCGAGAAACGGTCCGAAGAATCCCGCCAGGCCGATGATCGATGCCTCGCGCCACTTGGTTTTGAAGATGACCGGATCGAGTTCCGCACCGGCAAGGAACGTCAGGACGATTGCACCCGTTCCAGCCAGGAAAGTGATCCATTGCGTATTCCCGGCTAGGCCGCCCTGCGCGAAGCCGAAGAGCCCGGTGAGGAACACGCCGATGACCAACTGAGCCACCGTGCCGACCACAATCTCAGAAAGCGCCGTCGAGATCTTGAACCAGATCGCCAACAGCGTCGCAGCCAAAGCCAGACCCACCCAGAGCGCACAAAGAGCCCAAGTGTTCGTCATAAGCACGAACCCCTAATTGTCGTTCAGGGAACACGGCCGGGACACAACTCCGCAACAGGATTCCCTGTCAGGAGTTATCATCTGTCCGGCCTAAAGGAATGGACAGCGGTTAAGGGTGAACTCCTTCACCACGACCAACACTCCAATAAACTCCATGTTGCGCCAGTTGTCAAGTTCGTTTGAATGATCTGCAGTCGGAATCAAATGGCCACTTGCCGGCTACCGTTCTATCCAAGCACTCGGATGATTGGCCACTGATTGAGTGCAAAAGGAGATCGCATGAACAGTTTCCAACAAGGGAGTCTCTTTAAGTTAGAGCGCAAAAGCCGCCCGGACGTGTGGGTTTTCAGATGGTATGACAATGCCTCTGGAAAGCGAACATACAAGAAGAGAATCATTGGGAGCGTAACTCAACTGCGGAATCGTCGAGAAGCTGAAAGGGCCGTCGTTGCACTTCGTAGTTCGATTAATGGCGATGCTGGGACGCCACAAAATATCTGTGATCTTGCGGCTCACTATCGAGTGCATGAACTGACTCAAGAGAAAAAGTCATTCTCAACAATCGATAACCATCGCCATCTATTCAAACGATACATTGAACCTCGCTGGGGAACGCATCGGCTCGGTGCAGTTCGAACCATGCAGGTTGAGGAATGGCTACATTCTCTTCCGTTGGCGCCGGCCTCGAAGGCAAAACTGAAGTGCGTTCTGTCGACGCTATACAACCATGCCATCCGATATGAGTGGCTCACTTTCAATCCGATCAGCAGAGTGAGGACATCACAAAAACGCCTTCGCGACAAAGACGTTCTCACGCCAGATGAATTTCAGCAGCTAGTGCAACAACTCTCTGTGCGCGACCGGGCCATGGTCTTGCTTATCGGCAGTACTGGACTTCGCAGATCAGAAATGATTGCTCTAAGCTGATCTGATCTGAACCTCAGAACGATGGAGGTCAATGTTCTGAGGTCTTGCGTACGAAACCGGATCGGAAAGACGAAGACCGACTCGTCTTGCCGCCCTGTCCCACTCCATCCACTTGTGCTCAACGCGCTCCTCGAGTGGCGTGCGAAATCGCCGTATTCGACCGATTTGGATTTCCTGTTTCCCTCAGTTCGATTCAAAGGGAATAAGCCTCTCAGTCCGGACAGCATCCTGGAGAAGAGCATTCGGCCCGCACTGGCGCGGATCGGCGTTGTCGGAAAACATATCGGTTGGCACAGTTTCCGTCACTCCCTTGCGACGAACCTGAGATCGCTTGGTGTCGACATTAAGGTCGCTCAGGAATTGATGCGGCATTCGAGTTGCCGCACGACGTTTGATATTTACACCCGCGCGGTCTCGCAGCAAAAGCGCGAAGCGAGCGTGAAAGTCGTTGAATGAATGCTGCCTCTGGAAGTTCAAAAACTTCAGCACCCTTCCGCACCCTCGGGAGACGAGGCCGCGCCTCGTAGGTGTCGGCAAATATCTAAGAATAAAGGGGTTGTTTGGTGGACCTGATCGGGATCGAACCGATGACCTCTTCCATGCCATAAGAGTCATGGGCCAAATAATAGACGGCACAGTACTTACGAGCCGGCACAACCGGCAGAACTGACACCATGGGCGCTATTTGCCCACAAAATGCCCCCAAATTTCTGGGAAGCGGGCCACGGGTTGATCTGTGTGGGATCAGCCCAAATTCCTTGATTAGGCCTCCGAGCAATTGTGCCGCGGGCTGCTGAATGCGTGGCGGACTTGGCATCCGATCAAGGTCTTCGATGGCGAAAGTGGGTTCATTTCAGTACTGATTCGAGGTTCCAGTTCGCTGCGGAAGTCTCCGCATTCACCTCTATCTTGCGGGCAGATTGCAGAGGGAGGTGAGCAATGGTTAGCCGCGCTCCAGGTTGACCACACAATTTATCTGCGAGCACGGAACACCAGGACCAGAGCTACGATCAGGACCAACCCGCAAATCCACATCCAGCTACTATTCCAACCTTGCATTCCCATGTTGTATCCGTTCACCAAACCTCCTCAGGTGGCCCCCGCAAACGGCCCTATCTCGAACCCTCTCAATTTGGATAGGTCCAAGTCCGTCAGTAGTGCTCGGGGCATCGAAAAGCCGCTAGAGCTTCGTTGTCCGGAGTCGAAGGGCATTGACGATCACCGAGACGGAACTGAAGCTCATGGCTGCCGCGGCGATCATTGGATTCAAGAGTAGTCCGAAGGCAGGGTAGAGCACGCCCGCTGCAAATGGTATCCCGACAGCGTTATAAACAAAAGCGAAGAACAGATTCTCGCGGATGTTGCGCATGGTTGATTTGCTGAGATGGCGGGCGCGGAGAATGCCGCGAAGATCGCCTTTCAGCAGTGTGATTCCCCCCGCTTCCATCGCTACATCCGTGCCGGTTCCCATGGCGATGCCGACGTCCGCCTGGGCGAGTGCGGGTGCATCGTTTACTCCGTCGCCGGCCATTGCGACCACGGCGCCTTTTTGCTGGCGATCCTTCACAACCTCCGCCTTCTTCTGGGGCAACACATCGGCATAGAATTCGATGCCGAGCTTGTCCGCTACTGCCTTGGCGGTCGTCGCGTTGTCTCCCGTAACCATGATGATTTTCAGACCGGCCGCCTTAAGTTCGTGGATCGAATCGGGCGTGGATTCCTTGATTGGATCGGAGACCCCTACGATGCCCGCCGCTTTGCCGTCCACGGCGACAAGCATTACTGTCTGCCCCTCTTTGCGCAGAGTATCAGCTCGTTCAAGCAAAGGGCCGGCGTCTACGGACAGGTCGTGGAACAACTCCGCATTCCCGACAGCGATCCGCTTGCCTGCGACGGTTCCTTTTACACCCTTGCCTGTCTCTGAGCTGAATCCGGCCACATCGGTCAGGGTGAGCTTCTTTGCCTCAGCGCCCTTCACGATGGCTGCTGCCAAAGGATGTTCGCTGGATCGCTCAAGGCTTGCGGCGAGCTGGAGCAAGTCGTTTTCGTCAATTCCAGGCTGAGGAATGACAGCGCTCAGCCTCGGTTTCCCTTCGGTCAGCGTCCCGGTCTTGTCGATGATGAGCGTGTCCACCTTGCCAAATGTCTCCAGCGCCTCAGCGTTGCGGATGAGGACGCCTGCGCGAGCCCCCCTGCCTGTGCCCACCATAATCGCCATTGGAGTGGCGAGCCCGAGAGCACATGGGCAGGCAACGATGAGTACGGCCACTGCATTCACAAGTGCATGTGAGAAGCGCGGCTGCGGCCCTGCAAAGTACCAGACGATGAAGGTGATTGTGGCCGAAAGAATAACAGCGGGAACAAAGTACGAGGCGACTCGGTCCGCCAGCCTCTGAATCGGGGCTCGTGAACGCTGCGCCTCGCTAACCATCTTTACGATTTGCGCCAAGAGTGTGTCGGCCCCCACGCGCTCTGCGCGCATCACGAACCCGCCGGTTCCGTTCACCGTTCCCGCCGTGATTTTCGCCTCCCTAACCTTTTCGACCGGAATGGGCTCTCCACTGATCATCGATTCATCGACTGAACTGTGACCTTCAAGGACGGTGCCATCCACAGGTATCTTTTCGCCGGGACGCACGCGGAGGCGGTCTCCAACAATAACCTGATCGAGCGGCACGTCGGCTTCGCCGCCCTTGTCGTCAAGCCGCTTGGCCGTCTTCGGAGCCAGACCGAGCAAAGCACGCATCGCGCCGCTGGTCTGGCTGCGGGCTCGCAACTCCAGCACCTGGCCCAGAAGCACCAAGGCAACAATGACCGTCGCAGGCTCGAAATACACATCGAGTTGCCCTCCAGCTCCGCGATGCAATGCCGGAAAGATTTGAGGAACGACAGTGGCGACGACGCTGTAAACATAGGCCGTGCCCGTACCAAGGGCGATCAGCGTAAACATGTTGAGGCTGCGATGAACAAGGGATTGCCAGCCCTTGACGAAGAACGGCAACCCGCACCACAGGACTACAGGTGTTGCCAGAGCGAATTCAATCCATGTCCACGTTCTTGCCGCGAGCATGTGTTGCATGGGTCTGTTGGGGAGAAACTCGGAGATCATCAGCGCGAGCATCGGCACCGCAAGCGCGACGCAGATCCACAGGCGCCTGAACATTTTGGCCAGCTCAGGGTTCGACTCTTCGGCCTTGACCTCACGAGGTTCCAGCGCCATGCCGCAGATGGGGCACGGGCCTGGGGCATCGCGTACGATCTGCGGATGCATGGGGCAGGTATATTCAGTCCGCTTGGCAGCTGCAGTCACGGTGGCCGGTTCGAGCGCCATTCCGCACTTCGGGCAGCTACCAGGTCCCGGCTTTTTGATCTGTGGATGCATGGGGCAGGTAAATTCCCCATGCGGCTCGGTCTTGGCTGGCTGCTTCGAGGAAGCCGCGTCCGGTTTGGCCTGCAAGTACTTCTCAGGCGAAGCACGGAACTTGGCGGCACAGCCCTGGCCGCAGAAGTAGACGGTTACACCCCGGTGGTTAATGCTTGCCGCCGCCTTCGACGGATCGACCCTCATCCCGCAAACGGGATCGAGCACTTCGGGCTGCTGCATAGTAGCATTGTTGATTTGTTCGCCCGCTTCGGTCTGTGCCCTTTTGCTCTGAGAGTCCGCGTAAACCAGATGAACCATTTTGTGTTCTTGCTATTCTTCATCGTTGGCCAAAGATAAGCGGAGTTCTTGATTTCGTTAAGTTTGGCGGATTGCGCTCGCAGAGTGTCCCTATCTGCACAGCATGGTGTTTCCCGAAGATCTAGCATGGTCCAGTAACCGCCGGATACGACTGTGCCTATGGTCCGTTTATCGGCGGTTTCCGATGGGACAAACATGACAGACAAAACTGAAAGTCGAATTTTTCCGAAAGAAAGTGCCCTTGCGGAAGGCCGCGCGACCGCAGGCTATCTCGGCACCACAACCGCTCTTGCCGCCACGCGGGCAAACCCATCTGAAGTCTTCTTCACTCCGGACATCAATGGCGATGGGCTGTTGAAAGTCTATGCGAAGATCAATGCAACAATCGGCGGAAAGGTCGCCATCAAGCTGCATACCGGCGAACCGCATGGTCCCAACATTCTCCCTCGCGAAATGGTAAGAGCCTTGCAGCAGCATATTCCAAATAGCTGCCTGGTCGAAACCAACACTCTCTATAAGGGCGAGCGCAACACGACGGCTGAACACCGCGAAACCCTTAAGATCAATGGCTGGGATTTCTGCCCCGTTGACATTATGGACGAGGATGGAGCGGTGATGATCCCCGTTCAAGGCGGGAAGCACTTCAAAGAGATGTCGGTCGGCAAACACATGCTGAATTACGACTCGATGGTGGTGCTCACTCACTTCAAGGGACATGTCATGGGCGGATTCGGTGGTTCCCTGAAGAATATCGCCATTGGCTGCGCAGACGGGACAATCGGAAAGAAAATGGTGCACGCCGCCCCGGACAATGAGGACATTTCGAAGTGGCTGACGGGCGCGCCCTTCATGGAAAATATGGTGGAGTCGGCAAAAGCCACGATCGATCATTTCGGCAACAGAATCGTCTACATCAATGTACTGCGCAATATGTCCGTGGACTGCGACTGCGTAGGTGTGAGCGCAGCACCGACGAAGGCGCACGACCTCGGCATACTAGGTTCCACCGACATCCTTGCGGTGGATCAGGCTTCGATCGACATGGTGTATAAGCTCCCAGAAGCGGAACTTCACGACCTCAGGGAACGCATTGAATCTCGTAAGGGGCTTCGCCAGCTGTCCTACATGAAGGAGATGAAGATGGGCAGAAGCGAATACGATCTGGTCACGACTCAGGAGGCAATGTTTGTACAGTGACAGTTCAGCAGATTTGAAGATCGAGGCATTTTCTGCATTGCTGGCCTTCTAAGAATCAATTGGTTGATTTGCTTCAATGCTGAAGGCGGGTTCGGCGTAAGTCTTTTCTTCCAACTTTGGGTAATCCGTGTACCCCTTTGCACCACCGCCGTAGAGCGTTGCAGGGTCTAAGGAGTTGAGTGGCGCATTGGCACCAAAGCGCTCTACCAGGTCGGGATTCGCAATAAACGGTCTCCCAAACGATACTAAGTCGACCTCGCCGTCCCCAATTCTCTGATTGGCAAGTGCGAGGGTATATTCGTTGTTGGCCAAATAAGCACCGTGGAATCTGCTGCGCAAAGCGACAAAATCGAAACTTGGATCAAGGTCCCGCGGGCCGCCAGTCTGCCCTTCGATCACATGGAGGTACACAGGCTTGAGCCGATCGAGAACCTCGACTACATGGTTGAATAGGGAACTTGGATCGCTGTCGTGAACGTCGTTGGCCGTACTGACGGGGGAAATGCGTACGCCGACACAGGCTTCGCCTACCACCTCAATCACCGCTCTCATGACTTCGGTAAGGAAGCGAGCGCGGTTCTGGATCGAACCTCCATATTCATCAGTTCTCTGGTTTGATCCGTCGCAGAGGAACTGGTCAATCAGATATCCGTTGGCAGCATGGACTTCAACGCCGTCGAAGCCGGCCCACAATGCGTTCTTGGCGGCGACTGCATACGCTTCGACGATCTCTCGAATCTCATTTTCCCTAAGGGCGCGAGGTTCGGAAACATCGGTAAATCCGCTTTCGACAAAAGTCTGTGCCCGTGCCCTGATCGCAGATGGCGCCACGGGAGACTGCCCGCCGGGCTGCAAGGATGTATGCGAAATGCGGCCAACGTGCCACAGTTGAAGAAACATTCTTCCCCCGCAGGTGCGGACGGCATGGGTTACCAGCTCCCAACCTGCAATCTGCGCCTTCGTATAAATTCCTGGCGTTCCAGCATAGCCCCGTCCCTGGGCGCTGATTTGGGTAGCCTCTGAGACGATTAGGCCAGCGGACGAACGTTGTGCATAATAGTCGGCCATCAGAGGGGTTGGAACTCCACCTTCTTGTGCACGATTTCTGGTTAGCGGCGCCATGACGATCCGGTTCGGCAACTCCAGATCCCCGAGCCGGTATGGCGTGAAGACCGATTCTTGGCTTTGCGATGTCATAAGCGCTCCCGGGACCGCACAATGCTGCTAAGAATCTGCTGCCCTGTGAGCATTATTGGCGGGTCGCAGGCTGCTGGCTGTATCGGACTGTACAGTCCCCAGTACCGGGCCGCATCCATACTGTGCAGATGGGAACGCTGCTGAAGCCCCCATTCAAAGTGGTTGTATGTGGGCTTGAGGGCATTTGCAGTCTGTTTGGAGGCACGGTTGGATTCTTCAACGATACCGATCATCCTGGATACCGTTCGTGATGCCGCACAGCCAATTACGGGTTCGTCGGCCGACTATGATGCGCTTCTTGAATTCATCGGCTCTGCGAGTGTTGTTTTACTCGGAGAGGCTTCTCACGGCACGCATGAGTTTTATAGGTCGCGGGCGCAAATCACGGAACGTCTTATCTGCGAAAAGGGATTCTCCGCAGTGGCTGTGGAAGCTGACTGGCCCGATGCGTATCGTGTCAACCGCTTTGTGCAAGGGGACAATGCCGATGCAGATCTTCCCACGTCCCTCAGCGGGTTTAAGCGATTTCCCACATGGATGTGGCGCAATGCAGATGTCCTGGAATTCCTGGGGTGGCTGCGAAAACACAATGATCGTCTGGAGCCGGAGAAACGAGCCGGGTTTTACGGACTCGATCTCTACAGCCTGCATGCTTCGATGGAGTGCGTCTTGCATTACCTCGATTCCGTCGACCCCGAAGCTGCGGTGAGGGCGCGCAATCGTTATGCCTGTTTCACACAATTTGGCGATGATCCTCAGCGCTATGGTTACGCCGCGGGACTTGGTCTCCGGCCGTCCTGCGAGGAGGAAGCTGTATCTCAGCTTTTAGACCTGCAACGAAGATCCCTGCCCCATTCCCGTATGAACGGATTGGCTGCATTGGACCGGTTTTTCGACGCCGAGCAGAATGCCCGAGTGGTGAAGGACGCTGAGGAATACTACAGGGCAATGTTCGGCGATTCGGTTTCGTCCTGGAACCTGCGGGATCAACACATGATGGACACCTTCGTAGCACTCTCTGGCCATTTGGGCCTTCGGCAGACAACCGCCAAGATGGTTATCTGGGCGCATAATTCCCACGTTGGGGATGCCCGGGCGACAGCCATGGGGCAGGCAGGCGAATGGAACATTGGGCAACTCGTTCTGCAGAGATATGGCGATGATTGTCGAAGCATAGGCTTTACCACCTACGCGGGAACTGTGACGGCCGCATCCGACTGGGACGGCGAAACAAAGCAGATGAGCGTACTGCCTGCGCGCGAGGACAGCTACGAATACCTCCTACACGACACCGGCATTCCGGCCTTTACACTCAACCTTAGAAAGGGTTCTCTGGTTGCGGAAGCGCTGCGCGGCCCCATGCGCGAACGGGCCATAGGAGTCATCTACCGCCCTGAAACAGAGCTAGCGAGCCACTACTTTCAAGCATCTCTCTCGGAGCAGTTCGATGCGGTCGTCCACTTTGATGAAAGCTGCGCTGTTGAGCCTCTTGAACGGATTGCCGAAGAGGCGCATGGGGAGCCCGCAGAGACGTTCCCGTCCGGGATATGACAGGCGAGCCGAAGGAACGGGACCGCAGTTTTCGATCCGCGAAAACCTTGAAGCGGTTGCCGATCTATTTTGCAGTGATTTGCGGTTTGCGGTTATTGGGTCAAGACCCAAATTCGACAGATCAGAGTGTCATCAAGCACGCGGTGCCGGGTGCGGCCTCTGACACCGCTCTCGCTCCGGTGATCGCGCTTCAGAAGCCACCGGCCGGCCTTGATCTCCAATCGAGAAAACGGGACGAATTATCTCATCTGACCAGCGCAATCCAATACTATCTCTCCGCGATCGCGCCGATACAGGCGGCGGGTTCTTCGAGCGACACACAGTATAGGGATCAGGCAATCGTCGATGGAAGACAGGTGGCAGTCCTCGCGTTCCAGTGCGCACGGGCCGAAGCCAACTTCGAGGCTATCTATGAGACAGGAACGCCAGATCAGGATGCGGTCGGGAACGAGGAACAGAGACTACGGGCCGGGATTGCCAGGGTCAATGAACAGTTAACGAAGCTGACTGCGCAGCGGAACACTCTTCAGGAAGAGCTTGCCTCGGCGAAGCACGGCCAACAGAGCCTGCTCAAGGGGCAGATGGACCAGGTTGACGACGCAATCGACCTCAACGGGGAGATGAAGGATGCCCTCGCGAAGATCCTGGCCAATTCGAATCTTCTGGGCCAAGCCGGGCTGGCTGGTGACATCGACCGGTTGCAACGCACTACGCCTGAGCTGATTAACGGGAAACCAACGCCATTTGCCCCTCCGCTCGATAGCCTGAGCGGAGTTGCATCTGCCGGACTTACCAGCCAGGTATCTTCACTCTTCCAACTCCACGGGACGCGAAACGCTATCGACGATCTGATCGATCAGACGAAGGCGATCGAACAGCAGGCAGCTAATCTTGAAGCCCCGCTGACGGTCATTGTGCAGAGGACAATGAAGATCGATCCATCCAATCTCAAAGAAGGGCAAAATGCGGGCCCGACCTCTGAATTTGGACCCGCATTGAGCAAGGAGAGCTTTGAGGCAGCAAGTGCTACGCTCAAGGCACTCAGCGCGACGGCGGTGCCTCTAAGCCAGGAGATGATCACGCTGGAGCAAAGCAGGGCGAACCTGGTCGCGTGGCGCAACGCCGTGAATTTGGAATATCGAAGTGTCGTTCGCTCAGTGGTGTTTCGTTTTGTTGGTATCGCTGTTGTCCTTGCCCTACTGCTGATTCTCGGAGAGATCTGGAAACGCTTCACGGTTCGCTGGGTCCATGATGTCCGGCGTAGAAGACAACTTATGGCACCCCGCCGGATTGTTGTCGGTTGCCTCTGCGCGCTCGTTATTTTCTTCGGCTGTGTAACGCAATTCAATTCCCTTGCCACGGTCGCAGGCTTCATCTTTGCTGGTCTCGCGGTTGGATTGCAGACGATTCTGCTCTCCATGGCAGCTTACTTTTTCATCATAGGTAGGTACGGAGTTCAGGTGGGCGACCGCATGACGATCACGGGTGTGACGGGCGATGTCGTCGAGGTTGACTTGTTGCGCTTCTACTTGAGGGAGCTTGCCGGGAGTGGGGATGAATTGGCTCCTACAGGCCGCGTCGCGGTCTTCAATAATGCCGTGTTGTTTCAGGCTGGGACGCCGCTCTACAAGCAGATGCCCGGAAGCGCTTATACATGGCACGAAATGACTCTCTCGATCCATCCGACCAGCTCATCTGGACAGGCGGGCAAGACCATTCTCGCAGCTGTTACCGCTATCTATGAGCAATACCGGGAAAGCGTGGAACGGCAACACAAGGATGTAATGGCCTGGGCAGATATCAGGGCGGGCATGCCCAAGGTTGAATCACGGCTTGAGTTTGCAGCAGGCGGAATTCAATTGCTGGTGCGCTTTCCAGTCGAACTCGACAACGCTGTGATGATCGACGAGCAAGTCACGAAAACCATGGTCCGTCTCATGGCGGAAGATGAAGGAGTTAAGTCGGCGGTGATAGGGGAGCCAACGATCCGGGCATCTGTCAGCATTTAGTCGGCGGGCACAATTATCGCGAAGACCCATGAAGGCCTGGAGTTACTGGATTCGACCCTACCTGGTCCGCGAGCATCCACTACTCGATTGCCTACTTCCGCAGAGGTCTGAGCAGAACGGCTCAGACGTGTCGTTTCGACCGTGTGATTCTTGTTCGGGCCGGAAAATCTGTGACATGCGGCAAACAAGATCCGCGCCCAAGGGAAGGCTTCGAACATGAGAAATTACGATCGCATCAATGAACTCCCCTCAACAGGTATCAAACACCAGCGCGCCCATATCATCGGTGGCGGAATTGCTGGACTTTCCGCCGCTGCGTTTCTGGTGACCGACGCCGGCATGCCAGCCGATCATGTAACGATCTACGACACCTTGCCCCTGATGGGGGGGTCAATGGATGCGGCCGGCAATGCAAAAGATGGCTATACAAGCCGGGGCGAACGAGAACTCGAAGCCTACATGGAGTGTCTCTGGTACGTGTGCAGCAAGGTGCCATCCTTGCAGACGCCCGGCCTGACGATCCTGGACGAGAGTCACCGGGCCAACGTTCTTGAGCCGATCCATTGCCATTTTCGGTTGATGGAAAAGCAAGGAAAGCAGTACGACTCAACGGGCCCCCTGATGTCGGCAGAGGACGCAGGGAGAATGCAGAAGCTTCTGCTGACGCCGGAGGCCGACATCGAGATGAAGACGGCAGCCGACTGGTTCAGCCCGCAGTTCACGAACTCAGTGTTCTGGCTGTGTTGGAGTAGCATGCTCGCTTTTCGTGACTACCATTCTCTGATCGAAGTGAGACGCTATATGGCGCGATTCCTGATGAAAGACTACGGGATGGTGTGGCACCGCGGTATCCTGCACACCGAGTACAACGAATATGACTCCATTATCAAGCCGATGCATGTGTGGCTGAAGTCTCTTGGCGTCCGCTTCCGTTCGGACACCACCGTGACCGACATAGCGACCAGTGACTTAAAGGGCGAGACCTGGGCCACTGAACTCGCGCTCCGCGATGACGCCGGCATTCATCAAGAAAAACTGACGCGCGATGATCTCGTCTTCTTCACCAATGGGTCGCTGACTCAAAACTCTGATATGGGCGACAAAGTTACTGTGCCGAAATTCGATCGGGAGACAAAGGATCGAGGGTGCTTCAGCGTCTGGGAAAGCCTGGCGGCGCGCGATCCGAAATTCGGCCGGCCTGCGGCATTCATCTCAGATATCGACAAATCCAATTGGATCTCCTTCTTCCCGACAATTACGGGCGACCCAACGTTCTTTGATTTTATCGAGAAGAAGACCGGCGACCGAGCGGGCACTGGCGGGGCAGTCACGATCGTCGATTCAAGCTGGAAGATCAGCTTCGTCCTGTACAACAAGTACTTCCCCGACCAGCCTGCCGATGTGAATGTTCTCTGGGCCTATGGTCAATGTAGCGGGACTACCGGTGACTTTATCAAGAAGCCGATGCGCGAGTGCACGGGCGCGGAGATGTTCGCTGAGCTGCTGTATCACTGCGGGCTCAAGGACAAGGCGGAGAGCATTCTTGCGCACAGTGATGTGTCGACGTGCATGATGCCGTATATAACGAGCCAGTTTATGCCGCGCAAGATCAGCGACCGCCCCAAGGTGGTTCCGGAGGGCTGCGTGAACCTTGCGTTCATTGGGCAGTTTGTCGAACTTCCGGGCGATGTGGTTTTCACAGTGGAGACATCAGTCCGCACGGCCATGATGGCGGTTTGGGGGCTTACGGGACTTAAGAAGCCGATGGTCCCGCTCCACGAACCGATCTACGATCTGCGCGTGCTTGTTTCCTCTGTCAAGGAAACCCTCGGGATCAAAGAGTTTACGCCCGAAAACCTTCACGCAATCGCTGCTTCCAGTCCGCCCCTGTCAACTCTCATTGGCTTTCTGAATGAGCTACCCAAGCCGGTCGCGTGAGCGGAGGCCGCATTGGGGAAAATTCAGGTTCTCGCTCAAGTTCAAAGTGATGAAAGGCAAAGCGCCTGCGGATGAATGGCCCGAGTGCGTAATTGCTCAGAGTCGCAGCCAGAAAGTGAGTAGAGTTATCCGGTAACGGATCGATGGGGTTGCTATGGAGCTCCATGATGGCCGCTCACGCACCCATCAGCGTCCCCCTGTCATCGTCTTCGCGACTGCATCAGGCAATGGAAATTCCGGTAGACCAGGCCAGCCGCATGAACCTAGCGCAAATCAAGCATTGAGAAGGGGAGCAAAATGAGCAATAACAACTCAGTAGCGGCAATCTATGACACCCACGAACTGGCGGAAGAGGCCATTAAGGAACTGCAGGAAGCTGGAGTCGACATGAAAACTTTGTCGATTGTTGGCCGCGATACGCATACGGATGAACATGTGGTTGGGTACTACACCGCAGGCGATCGCATGAAGTATTGGGGCGGAGTAGGAGCGTTTTGGGGCGGTTTCTGGGGATTGCTCTTCGGATCTGGCCTGTTTTTCATCCCGGCAATTGGGCCGATTCTTGCAGCGGGACCAATCGTGGGATGGATCATCGCCGGCCTTGAAGGCGCAGTTGTGGTTGGCGGGGTAAGCGCAATCGGAGCTGGATTGGTCAGTATCGGCATCCCCAAGGACAGCGTGCTCAAGTACGATGTCGCCCTGAAGACCGACAAGTACGTACTGGTGGTCCACGGAACACCCGAGCAGGTTGAGAAGGCCAAGGAGATTATCAAGGATACAAAGCAGAGCCATTACGCGGTGTATGGTCAGCCGGTCCTGGTTTAAGACGCAGACTAACGCGTTCGCAGCTGAGTATGCCATCACTTACACCATTAAGGCAAGAATGCATTGGAGATAAAATGTTAATCAAAGCAAAGGAACTTAAGGGATTCTCACTCAGGAGCATCGATGGAGACATTGGGTCGGCCAGCGAGTTCCTCTTCGACGATCAATATTGGACAATTCGCTATCTTGTTGCCAACACGGCAAGCTGGCTTAGCGGGAAGAAAGTGCTCATCTCGCCGTACTCTTTGACGGGCGTCAACCAGGACGATCAGGAGGTATCTGTTTCATTGACCAAGAAGCAGGTTGAGAACAGCCCGTCCATCGACACAGACAAGCCAGTCTCACGTCAATATGAAGGCGCTTACAACGGCTACTACGGCTATCCGGGGTACTGGGGCGGGCCATATGCCTGGGGAGTCTATCCGTACATTGAGCGCGATCGCACCAGATGGAACTTGTCCGCCGCTGAAAATGCAAGGACGGATTGGCATCTTCGCAGCACGAAGGAAGTTACCGGATACAATCTCCTCGCGATCGACGGTGAAATTGGGCATGTGGACGACTTCATCATCGATGACGAGACCTGGACAATTCGCTACCTTGTCGTGGCGACAAGGAACTGGTGGCCTGGGAAGAAGGTTCTCATTTCGCCAAAATGGATTGACAGCGTGAGCTGGGACAACAAGGAAGTGGCAGTAGACATATCTCGCGAGACGATCAAGACCGCTCCGGAATACACCGACGAGTCGTTGTTCACACGGGACTACGAGACGGGCCTATATGGACACTACAACCGTGAAGGATACTGGGTCGAGGAACTCACTGCAGTCTAAAGGGACCTCAGCGAAGGGGTAGTGCAACCCTGAAGTAAATTTGTCCGACAGCGAAGAATGAGCCACAGATCGTAGAGCCTGCGCCGGTCTGTGGATCATCTCGCTTTGCCGCCCACCGACAGTCACTCCTGAAGTAAAAGTTGATGGCCAGGGCAAATGGCTTGTCTTTCTTCCGGACTGCGTGTGGGGCTGTTCTATCGCTGTTTGTTGCTCGATTGGGCTGGCTGTCGGCGACGTTCTGGGCACCGATTACAACTCTGGTTATCGCGCAGCCATCATTCAGCGAAGCCTGGACGCCTTCTTTGCAGCGGTCTATCGGAACGCGGCTTGGCGCAGTCCTTGGGGCGCTCCTGGTAGGGCGGCTTGGGGCCAATCCAATGGCGTATGGACTATCGATATTCATCCTTCTGCTTCTTTCCGCCGCGACACATGTTGACAGAACGGGATTTCGCATCGGCAGCCTAATGTTGACGATCATCATGTTGATACAGCGAACTGATCCTGTCTGGCGCGTGGCTCTCGAGCGATTCGCGGAGGTTTCGGTGGGAATCCTCGTTGCTCTGTTCCTTGTAAAGGTGTGGCCTGAGGCTGCTACCGATACAGAGCCTCACACTCCACAGCCTCACGTCGACGAGCCCATGATCCAGGAACTACCGCCGTTGTGATTGTTGCCTCCGTGCGCTGAGCATCTCGAAGAGACCAAGCGGAGGTACGTTCAGGCAAAATTCGCTCTTCACTCAATGCCGATGGATTGTCTGTCGTGAGCAAAACAAAGCAGACGGCTGATGTTGGTGATGCCATCCTTTCGTTGGGTGCGAACGGCGTTCCGTTTACTTAGCAGTAGGAGTGCCAGGCCCACGCTGGAGCACGATCCAACGAACCGATAGCTGGCCGCCCATGATCGGGGACCACGAAGAACGAGGCCCTTGAGAATGCGGAAGTTCAAATCAGTCATCAGACCTTTGATAAGTTTGCTTCTTTTTACCCCCTTCGCCCACGTCGTCACCGCGCAGGATACAGACCTGAGAGGTCCCGATGCTCATGAAACAATCCAGGGCCTGAATGGCCATCTGCTGGGTGGTTGGGGTGGAAAGCGGAGCCAACTGGAAGAGCGCGGGGTAGATTTCGACTTTCACTATATTACCGACTCCCTATGGAACATCGAGAGCCCGCAAAAGGCGAGACTGGCAAGCTGGAACCGCGGCCGAGGAACAGTCGATATCGACTTCGGAGAACTGGCAGGTTGGAATGGCCTGTCTTTTCATGCAACTGCGCTCTGGCAGGGAGGCGGCAATCTTGGCACCTATCTTGGTCTCGGGACAAGCCCGAGTGGGATGTCGAGCGAGAACTGCTTTCGCCTTGACTCATGGTGGTTCGAAAAGCAGTGGTTCCACCATCGGCTCGATTCCCGCATTGGTCAGATCGCAGGCCAGGACTTCTTTGGGACTCAGCAATATGGAACCTCATTCGTCTTCGAGCCCATGAGCTATGCGCTACCCAATTTATCCACGACGTATGAGACCGGCAGTCCAGCAACAACGCCGGGACTGCAACTCAGCGTTGCCCCGATGCGCAAAGTGTATCTTGCATCGATGGTAATGGCCGGAGACAAGACGCCCTTCGAACACAACCCGACGGGACTTGTTCCTCAGTTCAAGGGGGCCCCGGTCAGTGCGTATGAGATCGGCTTTACGCCGGGAAACAAAGGCACATCCATGCGCCCAGCTGACAACGTCGGCACGCGAAAAGGATACTCCGGCGTTTATAAATTCGGCGCCTCTTACAACCCCGGAAAGTTCACGACGGCGACAAGCTCAACCCAATCCGGTAACTACCTCCTATATTGGATGGCAAACCAGGCTCTCTGGCGTGTAGACCCTAAGGAGGGCAGGGGTCTGGACGCAACTCTTGCTTACGATTGGAGCCCGCCGAATCTAAACAGTACCCATACCGCGCTTACCGCGGGCTTGCGTTTCAATGAGCCGTTGCCTCTACCAATCCATAACACCGTGTCCCTTGGTTACGTCTGGACAAAGGTCAACCCTCAATTCTTGCCTCCGGGCAACCCGCCGAACAGTCCCGAGCGAGGTGTGGAATTGAATGCTCTGTTCAACGTAAGGCCGACGATTCTCTTGCAGCCCGCAATCCAGTACTACGCGAACGTGGGCGGAGGGCCGCAGCGCGCCGTGGTCCTGGGATTCCGGGCAAAGGTTGAATTCTGAGTTAAAAGTGGATGGAAGTATGCCCCGTTCCATATTGCTCAGATACTACGAGGGCAAAATTGCTAATTTGCATGTGTCGGATACTGAGCGTTGTTCTGTCGGGTCGCACACGAATGCACGATGGCCCAAGGCGTTGGACGACGCTTTCCCCCATTAAACCTTTTTACATTTCACTTAGGAACGAAAGCCCAGTGAGGTACGAACGTGGCAACCGTAGCGTTGGATAAATCGACTGAGCCGCGGCTATCCGCCTCCGCTCGCCTTGACAGGCTTCCCATCGGTACCTTTCACAAGCAGATCATGTGGATGGTGGCATATATCTATTTCTTCGAGCTTGGAGATCTGAACGATTTCGGTTTGGCTGCTCCTGAACTGCGCAAGTTATGGACGCTTTCCATCTCCTCAATCGGGATTATTACTTCCGCGGCTTTTATCGGTATGTTCGTGGGAGCGCTCTGCGGCGGTTGGTTCTCAGATAAGATTGGGCGGAAAAAGGCCCTTATCGTGACGACATTATGGTATTCGCTGTCATCACTCCTCAACGCATTTGCGTGGGATGAACCGACCCTGTTCGTGACAAGATTCTTGACCGGCGTGGGCCTCTCATCCATGACGGTTGTCGCCATGACTTATGTGAGCGAGATGTTTCCGGCGAGCAAAAGAGGCACGTATCAAGGCTGGATCATGGTCATCGGTCTGTTTGGAATCCCATTTTCAGCCCTGGTCGCAAGGGTTGCAATCCCTCTGGGCATATTCGGCTGGCGATTGATTTTCGTATGGGGCGCACTCGGAATGTTTGTTGTCGTTTTCGCGTCGAAGATTCAGGAATCTCCTCACTGGTTTGAGAACAAGGGCCGACTCGCCGAAGCGGATGCCGTGCTCGATCGCATCGAGAAGCGGTCGATCACTGAGTGCGGTCCGCTTCCAGCGCTGGCCAAGGCGCCCGCTGCGAAGCCGCAAACCGGAAAGTCGGAGGGCCTCTTCTCGCCTGCATATCGCGTGCGGACCTTGATGCTGATCGGGGTCTACGTCTTTCAGACCCTCGGTCTGTTCGGCTTTATGGCATGGGTTCCTACGCTGCTGGCATCGCGTGGCTTCCCGGTGGGGAAATCCCTGCTGCTGACAACGATTATGTACTTTGGCGCGCCGGTTGGTGCATTGATAGCTTCGCAGATTTCTGACAGATGGCAGCGCAAATACATGATTGCGATTACCGCCCTCTTGATTGGCGGCATCGGCGTGGTCTATGGGTTGAGCACCAAGACGGTCCCGATCATCATTCTTGGCTTCCTGGTTGCAATGTTTATCCAAACCTTTGCGCCGCTGCTCTACTCCTACACTCCGGAGGTCTACCCGACCAGTATCCGCAGTTCCGGTTCCGGCCTGGCCTACGGGGCTGGACGCCTGGCGAATGTCGCGGGTCCGGTATTGATCGCATTTCTGTTCACACATCTTGGCTACATTAGTGTGTTTATCTACATTGCGGCCATGTGGGCATTGGTCGCAGTGATCGTCACTCTCTTCGGGCCGAAAACCAAAGGTGTGGCCCTCAACTAGGAGCTATTCGATTATGCTCTTCAGCCTTGTGGAGGTGACTGTGGCAAACAATTTACCAGCAGTAGATGTTCTTGTGGTGGGCGGCGGTAATGCGGCACTTGCAGCCGCCCTGAGCGCCAGGGAGAAAGGCGCTAGCGTGCTGGTGCTGGAGTGCGCACCGAAAGATATGCGCGCCGGAAACAGCCGGCATACCAGAGATTTGCGGTGCATGCACGACGCCCCGACGAAGATCATGTCCGGGGTTTACACGGAGGATGAGTTCTTCAAAGACATTCTGAGCGTAACCGAAGGCAAGACCAACGAAAAGCTGGCTCGCTTCATGATTCAGAAATCCACGGAATGCACGGAATGGATGACGGGTTATGGAGTGCGCTTCCAACATGCTTTGAGCGGAACCCTCCAGCTAGGCCGAACCAACGCCTTCTTTCTGGGAGGGGGCAAGGCCATGATGAACGCTTATTACGACGCCGCCAAGAAGGCGGGCGTAAAGATCTTGTATGAAGCGGAAGTCGTTGACTTTGAAATCGCTGATGGAGAGTTTCGCAGCGCGAGCGTGATCATTGAGGGCAAGCCGGCGAAAGTGAACGCGAATACTTTGATCGCCGCCTCCGGCGGATTCGAATCGAACATCCAGTGGTTGAAGGAAGCATGGGGCCCGATGGCCGACAACTTCCTCATCCGCGGAACTCCTTACAACAAAGGCACTGTGTTGAAACGATTGCTCGCACTGGGAGCCGAGTCCATCAGCGATTCGAAGGAAGGCCACATGGTTGCAATCGACGGCCGTTCCCCGAAGTTCGACGGTGGAATCGTAACACGGCTCGATTGCATTTCGCTCGGAATTGTCGTGAACAACAAAGGTGACCGTTTTTACGACGAAGGCGAAGACTTCTGGCCCAAGCGGTATGCGATCTGGGGACGCCTGGTGGCCGAGCAGCCGGACCAGGTTGGCTATTGCATCATCGACTCCAAGGCCATGGGAAAGTTCATGCCGTCGGTGTTTCCTGCTCTCGAGGCGAAGGACATTGCTGACCTTGCGAAGCTGATGAAGCTGCCCGTCGATCAAGTGACGGCTACGGTGAAGGACTACAACGATGCTGTCAAACCCGGAACCTTCAACCACGAGATACTTGACGACTGCAAGACCGTCGGCCTGAAACTGCCGAAATCGCATTGGGCGCTACGCATTGACAAAGCACCTTTTTACGCTTATCCGCTGCGCCCCGGGCTCACCTTTACCTACCTGGGCCTCATGGTCAACGAGCGCGCCCAGGTGCTGATGAAGGGCGGCCACCGGTCCAAAAACATCTATGCAGCCGGAGAGATCATGGCCGGCAATGTTCTTGGCCGAGGTTACGCTGCAGGGATCGGCGTGACCATCGGGACTGTCTTTGGCCGCATTGCCGGTCGCGAGGCAGCCGAACAAACATTGGACGGATCCGCACAGAAACCGACGAAAGAAGAGGCATCCGTCCATGCTAACAGCTGAATTGCTCGAAGAAGGCAAGCACCTTATGACCGTCTGCAATGCCTGCCGCTACTGCGAAGGGTATTGCGCGGTCTGGAAATCGATGGAGACGCGCACTGTTTTCGAGGAAAGGGACCTCAACTATCTTTCGAACCTCTGCCACAACTGCAGCGAGTGCTACTATTCATGCCAGTATTCTCCACCGCATCTGTTCAACATCAATCCACCAAAGACTCTTGCGAAATTGCGGGTGTACAGCTATGAGCTTTACGCCTGGCCAAGCGTTTTCGCAAAGGCCTTTCACAGGAATGGCCTGCTGGTGTCACTGCTCACTGCTGTTATCCTGATCGGCTCCATGGGGGCGGCCAGCATGGTGATGGGTGGGCGCCTCTTTCAGCCCATCCACGATGGTAATTTCTATCAGATCATTCCGCATACCGTGATGTCCGGCGCGTTTGGAGTCGTGGGTATATTCGCGGCACTTGCACTCGTCATAGGCTTTCTCCGCTTCTGGCACAACGTGGGCGAGACCTGCTCGACACTCTTCAATCTCCGCGCAATCATCCAGGCGGCGAAAGACTTGTTTTCGCTCAAGAACCTGGATAACGATGGCGACGGCTGCAGCCTGCCGACCGAGGCAAGTTCGGAGTGGTTCCGCTGGCTCCACCACCTCACCTTCTATGGATTCCTGGCCTGCTTTGTGGCGACTGCTCTCGGCACCATCTACTACTACATTCTCGGCCAGCACGGCGCGCCCGGATATACAAGTCTGCCGGTCATCTTCGGTACGGTCGGCGGTATCGGCCTGATTCTCGGGCCCATTGGCCTGCTGGTACTGCTGAAAAGGCGTAATCGGCAGATCGATGATGAGAGCCAGACGGGCATGGATCTGTCGTTCATCCTGTTGCTCTTGCTGATCGCAATTACCGGGCTGCTCCTGCTCGTGTTGCGCCAGAGCTCGGCGATGGGAACGCTGCTCATTGTCCACCTTGGGCTCGTCATGACACTTTTTCTGACCATCCCCTATGGCAAGTTTGTCCATGGTGTCTATCGTTCCGGAGCCTTGCTGAAGTGGGCGCTTGAGCGCCAGCGACAACCGGCTGTGAAAGCAAAGCTCTAATCAGACAAACGAATCCTGTCGACCTGTGCATGGGAAGCAACCGCTTCGCTGACTCTGTGCGCTACCTCCTGCGCGATGCTCACCAGAAAAATAGAGGCGCCGCCCGAGAGTCTTGGGCAGCGCCTCTATTCATTTCCCTTAAGCCATGATTCAATATTCGATCAGACAGCCAGGGCCAATTGCTTTTCGTGCTGCTTGTCAGCCTTCTTCGGCTCTGCGTGGGATGCATTGGTGAAAGGTACATTCAAGACATCGATCAGATCCTTCACCTTGAGGGACTCAAGTTTCTCAACAACTGCAACGATAGCGGCGCGCTGAGCGATGCTTGCAAATGGCGACGCCAGGCTGTTGAACTTGGTCACCACAGCTTCCCAAGGCATCGGGTGTGTGTTGAATCCCTCGTAGTCGTGCTTGTCGATACTGAGTCTCTTGCCGTCGTTCAGTTCGATCTCGATGCGGCACGGCATTTCGGTGGGAAAGTGGGCGCTCATCGCTGCGTCAGGCCGGATGTTGACTTTCTGCAAGAGGTCCTGCACATCTTTCTTCACAATGCGCGCCGGGACATACTGCGCCGGAGTTACTTCACCATCAATCAGGGCTACCGCGATCATATAAGGCAAACTATGGTCAGCTTCTTCCTTGGTCTGCACATGCTTCTTTGCTCCATCGTTGCCGCCGCCGATGATGTTATAGGCAACGTCGAAGATTGCGACGTCAATCTTCTTGATATCAGCCGGGTTGATGTTGTCTTTTTGCCTGAGCTCAAGCGTCGCCTCCATCGTGGTCTGTGCATGGAACTCCGCGTTGTATTTCTTGATATCGGTCTTCAGGACTGCCTCAAGATTCTCCTTTGACCAGTCGAGCTCGAATTTGCCAGTAATGGCATCCATCAGGCCGCCCTTACCCTCAAAGACTTCCATCGGTCCGGTGATTCCACGCTTGGCAAGAAAGGCCGCGTCAGTCGCACCGTAGGCCATGTTGGGATACGCCAGTCCCTTCCAGTTGGAGAGATTTCCAGATCGCGTCACTCGCAGCCCAATATAGGAGGCTCCGCTGATCGCAACCGCATTCGCCACACCTGCCTCATCCAGACCCAAAGCCTTTGCAACGCCGGCAGCAACCGCGTAGGCTCCCTGCACGGTGTGATCAAATCCCTTGGGTCTCACTGGGGCAACTTCTGAGAGCTTGCACTGCACCTGGTAGGCCACCGCGACTGCGGTGAGAAAGTCTTTTCCACTCTTCTCCGCATACTCGCTTGCCGCCAGCACGGACATGACGTTATCAGCCGGGTGGCAGGTCTCGTGCTTCGCAACAAACGAATCCATGAAGTCCAGATAGCGCTCAAGCGTTGAGTTATAGAACGCAGCAAGTACAGGAGAAGTCTTGCCGCCGCCAATCAGGCTGGCGAGAGGATTGCCGCCAAACTCCTCCAGTTGGGCACGTAGCGCTTTGACTGGAGGCGCCTCTAGAGCACCGATCGCACAGCCGATAGCATCCAGAATATGGTTCTTGAGTTGTTGACGTGCTTCTTGCGAGATGTCGCTGTAACGTGCCCGAAGAACAAAGGATGCGAGTTGCTCTGCCATTGTCCTTTGTGCCTGTTTTGCATGAGGTGTTGTTGTAGACATTGTGCTGCTCCTTGAACTTCTGGATGTTGAGTTGGATTTCAGTAGACCGGCCCTAAAAGTGCATGGACCTGGCGAATCGACTGTCTGTCGCGGCTCTCGTTCCTGCCAATCCTCCACGGCGATACCCTAATGCTTCCAGACTGAGCTATGGCAATCTGCCTTGTTTTGCTCAGGGGCGACTATTCACTTTCGCAGGGAGAAGTCAGGTTGCGTGGCGGCAGACGTCAGCGCAGAAAAGCGAGAATGTTTCCAGGCGAATGAGTTGATGTGCCGTAAACTGGCGTTTCAGCGGTAGTGATTATCTGGACGGGATGCGAAGCCGGAGGGCATCGCGTTTCGAGCAGAAGTTATCGTAAAGCAAGCGTTTGCCACAAGAGCTCGCTACGGCGTCGTGGGTACTCGAATAGATCATCCATTCCAGGATTGCGGCATATCGTCTACTCCTTTGGGAGGCGGGGGCAAATATGGCCGCAAGAGCCGCGACAAATCGCAATGACCATAAGGGAATTGACTTTATCTTTAAGGGATAAGGCAAGCCGATTACCTCCGCAGCGAGCAAGCCGATCTCTCGAAAGGTGAAAATGTCGGGACCCCCAATCTGATGCTCGCGTCCCGCCATTTCGGGATTGCCAATGCAGTTGGCAATGAACACCGCTACATCGTCTCCGTCAACCGGATTAATACGGTGCGATCCGTCTCCAACGACGGTGTACCGGCCTCCCTTCAGCACAGAGTCGAAAGCCCGGTTTGTCAGATCGCTGAAATAGGCGGTAGGCCTGATGACTGTGAACCTGACTCCTGCCAGGCGGCACGCAGCGTCAATCGCGTCTACAGCGCTCTCTTTGGCGTTGCTGAACTCGGTCAGTATCCTGGAGTCACGCCCTTCGAAGGTTGCCACAAGGATGACGTGTTGAGCGCCAGAGCGGACCGCTTCAAGCCCGAAGCGAATGTTTGCATCTCGATCGATAGCCCAAAAATCGTCGGTCGAGTCGACATGCACATTCCTCGATGCCATGCAGGAGATCGCAATCTGAGCATGTGAGAGTGCCTGAACATAGGACTCGATGCGAGAGGCGTCGACAAAGGCGAGTGTGGCGCCCAAAGCGTTCAACTTGTACTGTTCGGCTTCGCATGATCGATCTCTCAATATTGCGGTAACCGGCATTGATCGTGCGCGCAACTGCGCGACGAGCCGGCTACCCAGATAGCCAGTTGCCCCAGCGACGCAGACTTGGCGAGGGATCACGATTGGCCCACTGTCTGCCTGCGCAAGGAGTAGATCGGTAGGAAGGGAAGGAGGATCGGCACTCTGCGTGAGTAGATCTGAAAGGCGGCGCTCGATGCGTAGTTTGTGCTTTGCTTCAGTTCGAGGCGGCGACTCGCGCCGAACATGACGGAGGCGATCAGGAGAAATCCGAGACTGCCGAGTGACCAAGTAGGCAGGGTCCGATAGGTCGACATAGCCGAAACCCAGAGGCCAAGCCAAAAAACCATCTCGCCAAAATAGTTGGGAAAGCGAATGAAACGGTAGAGACCGACGTTACAGAAGCTGGATGGATTGTGCTTCTTAAACCTGGACTTCTGCCAATCGGCGCAAGCCTCGATGCCAAGGCCAGCCGACATCAGCAGAATCCCAACGGGGGCCGATGTCAAGGACATTCCGCCTGCCTGCGCTGACATGGTGAGCAGTGCCGGGAGGAAAAGAAGAACGTAAAAGAACGAGACTCCGAGCCAGATTGCAAACTTGATTGGGGCACTTACTTTGATGCCGCGGGCCGTGCTTTGTGCTCGCTGCTTCTGGAAGGACGGATTGCGGTCCCGAACAGAGAGAAAAATACCCAGCCTTAAGCCGTATGCAAGAATCAGAGCGCACTGGAGCAATGCAAGGCCTCTGATTGTGTCCCTGTAAAGGATCAGAAAAGTAATGGCCTGCGTGGCGACCGATGCCGCGTATCCAAGGCTGACGAAGTACTCAACGCGTTTGAACCCCAATGCCGAAGCGAGCAGGCAAAGGATCAGTCCGAGGACCAGAAACTGCCAGGGTAGTCCGAGAAAGTGATGGGGCGAGTTAGAAAGTGAGAGCGGCATCGAGGTCGACCTCCTTATACCTGTCGTTGTCAGTCTGACAAAGCTTAAGTCGGAGCTGGTCTGGTAGCAACTTGTGTCTCACATGACCCGAGCCGACGAGCATCTGTAATGTGAAGGCAGGTGCTTGGGTGGCCCCGATCGAATCACCAATTTGATAATGAGACAACATTGAAAGAGAGGCTCTTGCAAAAGCTCTGATGTAAAAAAGTCGGGGTTTGCAGGAATGCGATTGTCATACCAATCCCTTGACCTTTTTTCCTCAGATGCGGTTTGGTGCTTGATGCTTGTGAAGTTTTAGGAAATGCGGAGTCGAGCAAGGACGGGAATCTTGACAAGGTCCAGGATTAAACCGAAGGCAACGGCAGCGCAAAACTCTGCGGCTATGACCGCGATCGGCAGTGGCGCCATAGCGATTCCAAAAGTTGCGAGCGTTGAAATGATAAGAACATCGACTACAGAAGACAGTACGAGCCAATTGCTGGGGCGCAAGCCCCAGAAATGTTGGCGGCTGCGGATGCCATAGATGGTGGCCTGGCAACCAAACACAAGGCCGACCACGCTCAGGGTTTGCAGTGCCTGAATACCGAGATGCAAGTGATACTTGCCGACCGCCAGTATTACTGTGGAGAATGCGAGGAAGCAGAGTCCAAGTATCACTCCTGCAGTGGTAATTCGTCCGATCTCCCAGGAGTTCGGACTCTTTGAGGGCCTTACCTGGTCAGTTGTCAGCGACATGGCAAGGAAGTCGCCGGTGATCATTACGATCACCATCAGCATTGGAGTCAGGACAGCATGCCCGGTCATAATCAGGCCAACCGCCAATAGAAGAACCTGCACAATCTTTTTCAAGACCGAGTTGAGTGTGTACGTGAGGATACGCTGAAAGGTGACTCTGCCTTCTTTTACAGCAGCGACAATGCCGCCGAGGCCAGCCTCGGTTAGAACAACACCCGCGGCCGATTTTGCTACGTCGGTTGCCGTCGAGACGGCAATACCTATTTGTGCCTGGCGGAGGGCAGGTGCGTCATTGGCGCCGTCGCCGCACATGCCAACTGTATGCCCACTCTTCTGAAACGCTTTAACGAGGTCAAATTTACCTTCCGGCAGAACACCAGCAAAGACGGAAAAGTCTTCCGGTTTAATGCTATCCGGAGGCTTGCCGGGCGGGCAGGTTGGCCCCAGCAGGCCGACCGCGTGAGCTACGATAGCGGCTGTGGCAGGCGCATCGCCTGTCACCATTACTGTGCGTACACCAAGGCCGCTCAACTCCGAGATGAGGGAGGCCGAGTCGGTCCGCGGGGGATCACTGAGCGCTATCAAGCCAATGATTCGGCTCGATGCCGCTAGTCCAGCCGCAACCGCCAAAACTCGAAAACCCTGTCTTTCGAGATCATCGACAATGGCAGAGGCAGCAGGAGAAGGCGCCGTGAGGGTGATAACGGCAGTGAAGGCGCCTTTGATAATTCGCTCTGAACCACCCTGTGAATTCGTCGCGGTTGCTTCCGAGGCTTTCTTAACCGGATCGAACGGAATAAAAGCGGTGAGTTTTGGCAAACCGACGGCGGGCTTTTTTGACGCAGCGAGTTGAATGGCTGCATCAACCGGGTCTTCGCTCCCGACAGAACTCGCGAGCGCCGCCATTCCGAGAACATGGGGTTCGTCGAATCCTGGCAATGGGCGAATGCTTGTGACCGTTAACTCATTGCGGGTGAGCGTGCCGGTCTTGTCTGAGCACAACACATCGATTGATGCTGCCTCGTCCACGGCAGAAAGGCGAGTTGGCAACACGCCCTGCTTTGCCAGAGCGCGAGCGCCAATAGCAGCAGCGAGGGTGAATGTCGCCGGTAACGCCACTGGAATCGCGGCGAGGACCGAAGTGAGCAAGAGAGGAATGATCTCGCCCCGATTCATAGCGTGGGCGTATGCATAGATGCCCATAGCGAGAATGACGAGGCTGTTGAAGATCGCCAGGTTGCGTACAATCTTGAGTACCGCTTTTTGCTGCGTGCTCACAACGTGTGCGGTTCGAACAAGTTCTGCTGTGCGGCCGAATTTGGTACGGGTCCCCGTGGCTGTTACGACGGCGGATGCCTCGCCGCGCCTAACGAGAGCACCTGCATACGTATTGGTGCCAGGGCCAGCCTCGATGGGAAGCGACTCGCCGGTGAGCATCGACTGGTCGAGCTCAACTGAGCCACTCGTTATGCGCACATCCGCGGCCACGACGCCGCCGAGCGACAGCTTGACGAGGTCTCCGCATACCAACTCCGCAGCGGGAATGATCTTCCATTCGCCGTCTCGCTGGACTGAGGCATTGAGCGCTAGGCGGGACTTTAGAGCGGTAAGAGTCGCCTGAGCATGACTCTCCTGAAAATAAGCGAGTGCGGCGTTGAAAAGGAGCAGAGCTGCAATTACAGCAGCTTCGTAAAACTTATGAAGCACGATCTCAAGGAGAATGGCTGCTTCGAGCAGCCATGGCACGGGCGCCCAGAATTTGCCCAAAACGTCGCGCAGTGGATGTGCCGACGTATCCGGCATCGCGTTGGGACCGTCCTTTTGGAGACGGATTCGCGCCTCCTCGCTTGACAGTCCTTGCGGGGCAATACCTTGGGCCGGCTGCACCAGCTGAGCCCGTGATGTAGTTGCCACAACGCTACTTGAGCTCATTGTTGGCGACCTGTTCCGCGACTTCCTTTAGATGCCCGAATTCGCCGCTCGCATGATCAGCGTGCTTGATTGATGCGGGAATCGCTGGATGCGCTGACTCGCCGATGCGCCCGCATCAATGCGGAAGCTTGCGCGGTCATGACGGAATGTTGTGTAGAGACACGTTGCCACCAAATATTGAAGCTTCCGGTGTCGAGATTCAGACTCGGATGAGGCTTTTGGTCGTTTGGCGAATTTCGCGCCGCTGTGAGTTGATAGCATTGCGGGTCGGAGGTTTGATGTGGAATCACCTTGTGGTTTTCCGATCTGGGAGTACTTGAGGAGGGATAGCTATTGTGAACAGATGCGTCGCGCCTGGAAACCTCTGGATTGGAGGATTGTCCGGGCCTTCTGAATCGAGGTAACGCTCTCGGGGCTCTTGGGCCATTGAGGCGCGTTGAAGTTCTGTGTCACTTACCGAAGCCCTGAATCTGATTCTCTAATCTGGGTCGTCCGCGCATCTGGTCAATTGAATACAGCGATTTCTGCATTTCAAATTGGGAACCGCAATGACCAAGGCAAGGTCCGAAGCGATGTTAATCAGATAGTTCCAATCAGCTTCGGTGCGTAACCCCTCACTTCGGAAGCCTGTTTTGAATGCACTCCGTTCCCTTGGTACTGCTCCCGGGCTCATCCCTTCAATTACTTGATCGCTGCGGCGACTTGCACTACCAGTTTTCCGAAGTTCTTTCCTTGAAGCAATCCAATGAAAGCTTCTGGTGCACGCTCAAGCCCCCGCACAATGTCTTCGCGATATTTAATTCTTCCGGCGGTGAACCATTCGGACATCTGTTTTTGAAACTCGCCGAAACGCGGACCGAAGTCATCAAAAATGATGAATCCCTGCAAACGAACCCGACGCTTCAGAAAGGTCCCCATCGCTTCAGTGGTGCGATCTCTTCCTTTAGGAACGTCGCGGTCGTTGTAATGTGCGATCAGACCGCAGAGGGGAATGCGCGAGCGCGTATTGAGGAGGGGAAGAACGGCCTCGAAGACTTCTCCGCCAACGCTTTCAAAATAGACATCGATGCCCTTGGGGCAGGCTTGCGCAAGGAGGTCCTTCAGCGCGGGATCCCGATGGTCGATGCAGGCATCGAAGCCAAGGTCTTCAACAGCAGATCGGCATTTCTTCTCGCCGCCAGCGACGCCCACAACGTGACATCCTTTAAGCTTTGCGATCTGGCCTACAACCGACCCAACCGCGCCAGTAGCGGCTGCAACGACGACAGTATCTCCGGCGACTGGCTGCCCGATCTCCAGTAAGCCCATGTATGCGGTAAATCCCGGCATCCCGAGTACACCCAGGGCATACGAGGGATGCTCCACCTGCGCGCCGAGGCGGAAGAGTCCTTTTCCGTCGGAAAGGGCATATTCCTGCCAGCCGCTTTGGCTCAGCACCAGTTCGCCAACTGCAAAGTCGGGATGGTAAGAGATCTCGACTTGACTGACAGTCGATCCGACCATGACATCGCCGATCGCCACCGGGGGTGCGTAGGAGGGCGCGTCGCTCATTCTGCCGCGCATGTAGGGGTCGAGCGAGAGGCAGATGGTTCGCAGAAGCATTTGGCCTTGAAAGGGGACAGGGATGGGTTGTGTCTCGAACCTGAAATTGCCGGGAGTAGGCGCTCCAATTGGCCTGGAGGCCAGGACGATTCTATGATTTTCGGAATTGCTCATACTAAGAGTCTCCATTTGATTTTCTTGTTGATTTCCATTTACGGGTAGACACTCCGGTGGATACGTTATCAGGAAGTTCCCAAACCTCAGACATTGGCAAAGCCACATCACGAGCTAAGTCTTCGGCCAGAACAGACTCAGGCAGAAAAGAAGAACCGAAACGATGACAATCGTGGGCGCGATGCTGAGACTGCGGAATACATAGGTATTGATCAGGAAGCCGATACCCACGGCCAGCACGCTCGCAAGCGTGGAAGCAAGGAGAAACACCCCAATGCTGTTTGACAATCGCCGACCGGTTGCGGCTGGAACGATAATCAAAGCTCCGGCGAGCAACGCCCCCATGAATCGCAGTCCGATAAGCACGGTGAGGCTAAAGGAAAGCAGGAAGAGGAGATTCAGTCGATTGAGATTGATGCCGGTAGCAGCCGCCAATTCAGGCGAGAACAAGTTCAGGATCAGAGCGCTCTTGTATCTAAAGATAAAGAAGACAATCAGGGCAACGGCCAGGACGCCGATGATGAAGGTGAAGCCTGAAATTTGCTCAAATTTCCCAAAGAATGCATCTACCAGGTCCTCGGTAGGTGTGAGGGCCGCTCCAATTGCGACTGAGCCGGCAAACACCACACCAATAGCTACCTCAGTGGAAAAGCTTTCATTCCTTTGCAACTTCCAAATGAGCAGCGTGCCGAGGAAGAGTGTGGCCCCGCCGCCGAGCAGGGGATTGAAGTGGAACAAGAACGCCAAGCCGAGACCTGGCAGCGCGACATGAGAGATGACGTCGGCCGCAAGGATCATTCGCTTCATCAGTGCGAAGCTCCCGACCAAGCCGGCAGCAACGGCGAACAAGAACGCAAGGATGATGCTATAAAGCATTCTGGCCTCAGTCATGCGAAGTCACCGTCTGTGGTGGCGCCGACTCTTCACCATGCTGGTGCAGGAAGAACTTCGCTGGTGCAGAGTACATGGCTTCAAGTGTCGCCGGGGTCAATACTTCTCTTGGAGGGCCGAAGCAGACGGTGTCTTTGCTCACGCATAGGACCTTGTTTGCTGCGCGGTAAACGATGCTGAGATCGTGCGAGACCAGCAGCACCGTGAGGTGCTGCTCCCTCTGTAACCGTTCCACTAACTCGTAAACTTTTTCTTGTGCCAGCTCATCGAGACTCGCTGTCGGTTCGTCGAAAAGAAGCACATTGGGTTTGCCAAGTAGAGCAAATGCGATGAGAACTTTTTGAAACTGTCCGCCAGAGATGATTCCGATGCTCGCGTTCAGGACTTCAGGTGTTAAGCCGACCAGAGTGGCAAGTGCTTCCACGCTGCCGGCAGCCAACTTGAGCACGTGCGCCTTTGCAGCAAGCAGGTCGCGAACGCGAATGGGCATTTGGCGATCTGCTGCCACTTTCTGGGGAACGTAGCCCAATCTGACGCCGGGCGACCAGTGAATCTCGCCTTGGTAGGGCAGCAAGCCAAGCAGCGCCTTCAGCAGAACGGTTTTACCCGCACCGTTAGGCCCGATGATTGCAACGTTATCACCCGCATCCACGGCAAAACTGAGGTTGCGGATGACACTGCGATTGTCGAACTGAATGCTCAGCGCCTTCACCGAAAGAATGATGCCCGTCGTCAATTTGCTTCCATCCTCTTCTCCGTAGCGGTCGGCACCTGAACGTGAAACATTTCTGCGCCTCTCATCGTGCTCATGGCACAATCACGGCCGATCCATTCTCCGTTTCATCCTTCACGGCCATCAGTGCCTGGTTGGCCTGATCCAGTGAAAAGATGGAAACGCGCGGCTGAATGTTGAGCTTGTGCGCAAGCGCAAGGAAATCGCGTGCGTCGACTCGCGTCATGTTCGCCACGCTGCGTATCTGTCTTTCTCCCCACAGCAACTTGTCATAGTCGAAGGCCGGCATTTGGTCAAGATGGATGGCATTGATCGCCACCACCCCACCTTTACGAATGCTCGAAAGTGCATCAACTACTACCTTGCCGCTTGGTGCGAAGGTGATTGCACAGTCCAGCGCCACGGGCGGTCTGGCATCCTCGTTACCGACCCAGGTCGCGCCAAGTCTGACGGCTGCCGCACGGTGCATTTCGCCCCTCGTGACGACATACACCTCGCATCCCCAGGAATGGAGCACTGGAATCGATAGCGTCGCGGAACTGCCGAAGCCGAAGAGCCCGACGCGGTCTCCAGGCTTTACACCCGCAACCCGCAAGCTGCGAAACCCGATAATGCCAGCGCAGAGCAGTGGCGCCACGTGGGTAGCATCGAGCTCCTGCGGAAGAGGATAGGCGAAGTCTTCTCGCGCGAGTGCATATTCGGCATACCCTCCGTCGACTGAATAGCCGGTGAAGGTCGGGTGGTCACAGAGGTTCTCCATTCCATGCTGGCAGAAGAAGCAATCGCCATCCGTACCACCCATCCACGAAACGCCAACGCGAGTCCCCAAAGGCAAACTGGCGCTAGCGCCCTCAATCACCTCTCCCACAATCTGATGGCCAGGTATCAGTGGTTGGTGGAGCACCGGCAGATCGCCCTCCAAGATGTGCAAGTCTGTTCGGCATACGCCGCATGCGAGCACTCGCAACAGTACGTAGCCGGGCGCCACCTGCGGGCGAGGCACATCCTCAATCCTCAAATGGAACGCGGCGCTCCTATTTCCTGGATCGAAGATTGCAGCTTTCATAAACGATTATCTACTCCTTTAAGTTGATCGATTCCGTCCCACTAAGCTGCTGGAGCGGGGAGATGGGGTTCTCCAGGGCACTGCGGTTGATTCGTTCGAGCAATGCTCGATTGACGTGCCTGGCCGTCGAACTGCGGCATAAGGCGTCATTCCCCCCTAAAGTCTGGCAGCTGCCTTCTGCCACTGCTGAGCAATCGGACACTACCTTGCATCCCGTCACAGAAGACAACCATCCGAGAGGCGAACCGCACGCCAGGCGATTTCAATCGGCTGTGCAATTGGGAACAACATCGTCGCTCGAAAATGCCCAAACTGGATTCTGTGTTTCTTCGCGGCATGAAGTAGTCCGATTCATACCGTTCTTTTCGAAAACGTTCTATCCGCAAGAAGCAAGTGACATCCAGGAGGCAACCTCATGAAGGCTAGTACACGGCAACTCAGAGTGGTTCC
>Ga0302194_10000270_pt1 | contig 35132 bp, 12 predicted proteins | sample II_Bog_N1_1_FD_200227 | JGI IMG/M metagenome (GOLD analysis project Ga0302194, IMG submission 200227) | Peat permafrost microbial communities from Stordalen Mire near Abisko, Sweden - II_Bog_N1_1 | ecosystem: Environmental > Terrestrial > Soil > Wetlands > Peat | place: Sweden: Abisko...
CCCAATGAAATCAAAGTGGCGGAGAGAGGGGGATTCGAACCCCCGATACGGCTTTTGACCGTATACCGGTTTAGCAAACCAGCGCCTTCAGCCACTCGGCCATCTCTCCAAACCATTAATTCTAGTGCGTTTAACTGTCGTCACACGCCGCAAAACCTATATTTTTCTTGCAAACTTGCAACAAACTTGCAACAAATTTGCAACAAATTTGCAACACTGTGCGTATGAATCCTACGCCATCACAAAAGCCAAAACAAGAGGAAAACTGGCCGCGTAAAATTACTTTTGGTCGCGAAAGCGTCTCCGTCTATAAACGCCTTACTCCTGCGGGTAAAATTGGCTTTCAGGTTGCCAACTATTCCGGCACAAAACGTCGTCTGGACTCATTCAGCACCGAAAACGAGGCTTTAGAGGCCGCAAACAAGCTGGCGAGACAATTAAGCCAGAGAGACGTGTTAAGCGCAAGCATGACGCGTGAACAATCCATTGAATATGCGAGTGTAGTCCAATCGTTGCAACCGTTCGGCCTGACGCTTTCTGCCGCCGTCGCCGCGATTGTGGAAGCCGTCAAGCTCACTGGCGATTTACCGACTGTGGCAGCGGCAATCCGATTTTACAAAGCCAAACACAAAACCATCACGCCGAAAAATGTTGCCGATGTTGTAGCAGAATTGCTCGCGCTAAAAAAATCGCGCGGAGCGTCAGAGCGTTATCTTGAAGATTTACAATTCCGGCTGGATAAATTTTCCGATGCGTTCCAATGCAACATTGGCAGCGTGACAACTACCGCCGTGCAAGCGTGGCTGGACGGGCATAAACTTTCGACGCAAAGCTATAACAACAATCGTCGCGTGGCGCATTTGCTCTGCGAATTTGCTGCGCGGCGTAACTACGCTCACGACAATCCGGTTGCCGGTGTTGACAAGGTGAAAATCAGCAATGGCGAGTGCGAAGTGTTCACGCCGGATGAAGCCACCAAGTTGCTTGCCTCCGCGCCGGAAGATTTTGTTCCGTGCCTTGCGCTTGGATTATTTGCCGGAATTCGCAGCGCAGAACTGGAGCGGCTGAAATGGCAGGACATAGATTTGAAGCAACGCCATATCGTTGTCGGCAAAAGTGCGGCTAAAACGGCTTCTCGTAGAATTGTGCCAATTGTGGATAACCTGGCCTTGTGGCTTGCTACATATGCGGAACAGAAAGGGAATGTTTGGCCGCTTGGCCGAATTTCGTTCCACAAGCGCGAGCAAACAACAGCAAAGGCCGCTGGCATCCGTTGGAAACGCAACGCAATGCGCCACAGTTTTGCCAGTTATATGTTTGCCATTTTGAATGACGCTGGGCGTGTAGCTGGAATGTGCGGCAATAGTCCAAAAGTAATTCACCGCCATTACAAGCAACTTTGCACACAAGCTGACGCCGAAAGATTCTTTGAAATAAAACCGCCGAAGACTGTAGTTGCCTCTATTTTGACAGTGCCAATGTTAGAAACCGGCAAATGACTTTAATTTTAATTTTTGCGAGATTGTTGACCGTATCGGCTTTTGAACCAATCGCAAACTTCGGGAATGTCGAAACGGCAGCAACGAGGTGAAAGTTTTATGACTGGCATTCCAAGGGCGAGATAATTATCAACGGAACGAACCGACACTTTCAACAGCGTAGCCACATCGCGCTTGTTTCCAAACTGCTCTATTCTTTCGGTTGTAAGTTGTCCGTCAATCATACTAAAAGACTCAGTAGTGTCCGGTCATTGGGTTTCTCAAAAGTGATAAGCCTCTGATAAAGAGAAAAATGGAACCTTCGACAAGTGTGGGCGACTTGAATTTTTGAATTTGGTAAAACGAAGGTTTTTCTTGATTCTTAAAAAATGAATGAAGGGAAAAGCGTTTTGCCCAACTCATGACCTCGGTTCACGATATGCAGTTTGCGCGGTGTGTCCAGCGCTACGGCGGGCATTACAAGGTGAGCCGTTTTCACTGTTGGGACCAGTGGCTGGGCGATGCAGCAGATGTTCCGGCAATACGACGCTATTGCCGATTTGCTGGTGCCATCCGAACAGATGCCGCATCCGAGTTCGTTTCGTCGCGCCCTCTTTCCAGTCAGTTAATCCCACCCTCAATCATTGCCTGCTTAAATGACTTTTGCCTGCGCGTGGTAAACTTGTAGCGGCCCGAGCCAACGAGCAAGGTGACCTTGCCATCTTTGAAGGTTGCCTCTTTTACACCGGGTGCGTAAATGGCGGCGACATTTCCCTCGCGCACCGCCTCCATGCTGGCAGCGGGGATGATGACCTCGGCGCTGGTGTTGGCGGGAACCGCGACCGCCAGCGTCAGTTCGCCATTCGCCAGCTTCCATTCCGAGGCAAGGAGACCATAGGGAGTCTGGATGTTGCACTGGGCATGCCTCAGGCTCCCGTAGCCAACGATCGGTGCGAAATGCGATTTCTTATAGCCGGGTTCGACGACTTGCAGGCCGCCGAGCTGCTGGAACATCCAGTCGCCCACCGCGCCGTAGGCGTAATGGTTGAACGAATTCATGTCCACCGACCCGAAATCGCCGTTGGCGCGGATGGTGTTCCAGCGTTCCCACACCGTGGTCGCACCCATGCGGATCTCAAAGCCCCACGACGGATAATCCTCGTTGAGCAGCAGCCGCATGGCCAGATCATCACGGCCGATTTTGGAGAGCGCCGGAAGTAGCCAGGGCGTGCCGAGGAAACCAGTCTTCAGGTGAAAGTTGTCAGCGGCAAGTTTTTCAACAAATTTGCCGGCGGTCTGCTCCCGCTGGACCGCATCGGCGATCAAGTCCATGCCAAGCGCCAATGCATAGGCTGTTTGCGTGCCGGTGTAAATCGCGCCGTCCGGCTCGCGATACGCGGCGACAAACGCCTCGCGGATTTTCGGAACCAGCGTCGCCCATTCGGCAGCTTGATTTGTCTCGCCCAACGCCGCCGCCATCTCCGCCATCATGCGGGTGTTCTCGGCGAAATACGCGGTGGCGATGACTTTGTGTTCATCGAGGCGTTTGTAGTTGCCGTTTTCGAGGGACAGCCAGTCGCCGGAGAACCAGGAACTGCGCCCCTCTTCAAGCAGTTTGCCGTCCTTCGTCGCGCTGTCGTGGACAAAACGGTAAAAGCGCTTCATCGCCTCCCAGTTGCGTCGCACAATGCGCGTGTCGCCGGTGGCGTGCCAGACGGCATAGGGCACGGTGATGAAGGCGTCGGACCAGCCCACGCCGGTCTCATCGAATTCGCGGCGCGGCTGCGGCACGACGGCGGGGATGTTGCCATCGGGCTTCTGCGCGTCTCGTATATCGTCCATCCATTTTGAGAGGAAGGCACGGGTGTCGCGAAAACGACACGCCGTCGGTGAGAAGACGCTGATGTCGCCCGTCCAGCCCAGCCGTTCATCGCGCGCCGGTGTGTCGGTGGGAATGGAAACAAAATTGCCGCGCTGACCCCAGCGGATGTTACGAACGAGTTGATCAAGCATCGGATTGGAGAGGCGCAAGTCACCGATGTTCGGCAAATCCGAGCCGAGCACGATGCCCTGGACATCGCTGGTGGCCGATGGCGTGTCCACGCCGCTGATTTCGATGTAACGAAAGCCGTGCTGCGTGAAGGTCGGCTGATAGGTGATGGTTTCGCTACGCGCGAACGTGTAAGTGTCAGTGACCTTGGCCTTGCGGAAATTATCCGTGTAAAGTTGGCCGTGTTTCTCGCCCAAACGATAGAGTTCCTCCGCATAACGAATGCGAACTGTTTGGCCTTTCTTTCCAGTCAACTTGACTCGTGCGACGCCGACCATGTTTTGACCAAGGTCGTAAACGTATTTGCCCGGAGCAGGCTCAGTTCGCGTGCTGGAGGTGATCACCTCCGTTGCGCGCACCGGTTCGTCGGGTTGTGGCACGAGTTTGGTAAAATCGTCGGACGCGCTGGTGACCGGTCTCCACAACGATGCGTCAAAGCTAACATCATCCCAGCCGGGTTGTTCAAGGCGGGCATCGTAGTTTTCGCCGTCCTGCAAGTCGGCCTGGATAAACGGCCCGTCCGCCGAGCGCCAGTTTTCATCGGTAACAAAGTTTTCCGTGGAATCGTCGGTGTAGGTCACCTGTAGTTTCGCCACCAGCGCGAGCGTGTTGCCATAAACGCCGCGCCAGCTCATGCCAACATTACCGCGATACCAGCCATCGCCCAGCGCCGCGCCGATGACATTGTCGCCCTTACGCAGCAGCAGCGTCACATCGTAGGTTTGTGATTGAATGCGCTTTTTGTAGTCAGTCCAGCCGGGTGCGAGAAACTCATCGCCGACTTTTTGGCCATTGATTGAGAGCTGTGTGCGAATGAAATGAGCAAGCCGAATGAACCCATTCAATCCAGAATTCCGCTCTGGAAACGACGGTTCATCCGGCATCCGTAATCCTTAAGTTGAAATCATAAATTGGATAACACAAACCGGATTTCAATTATGATCGGGCTGGAACGGTGGTTTACGATAATAAGCTTGCACAAGCGGAGTGGCCTAACGCCACCACCGGCGCGAAGTTCAATTCAGAGTAGCCCGACACCGCCGCCAATTGCGTCATTTGCGCCGCCCCCCGGATGACTACTTCTGCGGGACACTGACAGCCACCGGTTCAATCGCACCCGCAGGTTGATCGAGTTGCAATTCGATCACCGTGTCAATGTCGCTGTGATCACCTAGCGGCAAAGACAACTCAATACCGCGATCAGTCTGGGAAATGTTTGCCTCGCCACCGGTCAACACTGTTGCACGAACCACCTTGGCCGGAATCGCGGGCAGCGACAGCTTTTCGCCCGGCCAGTTCAGGACGTGGACATAAATGGATTTTTCATGGTATGTGGATGCGCCGTAATCGCCCGGCAGAAAAGGCCCGCCGCGCGTGCCATAAATGCTCTCACCATACTTCCCGAGCCAGCCGCCGATTTCGCGCAGCCGCACCACTTGCGCCGGATCAATCTCGCCATTGGGCGCCGGCCCGACGTTCAGTAAGAGATTGCCATCACGACCGGCCACTTTCGCCAGCAACTGGATGCAATTCTTCAGCGACTTGGGCGTCTGGTTCGGCTGGTAACCCCACGCCCCTGCCAGCGTGGTGCAAAGCTCCCACGGATGTTGGTTGTCGAAACTGCCCAACGCACCGTCGCCTTCACGCGAATGAAAATCCTCCGGCATGTCGGCGCGGCCGTTGATGATCACTTCAGGCTGAAGCTGCCGAATCATCGCATAAACTTGATCGTGCTGCCAATCGAACCCGCCCGTGTAATGAGCGTCTTTCGGGCGCTTCTTCCATTCAGCCCCTTTCCAATCGCCGCCAAAACTCAACCAATCCTGCTCGCCGCCATCAAACCATAGCACATCCACCGGGCCATAATTGGAAAGCAGTTCCTTGACCTGCCGATGATATTGCTCGCGCATGGCCTCGGCGCTCTGGCGCTGCAAATCCGGCATGATGTAGCCGGGAAAACGCCAGTCGAGCGGCGAATAGTAAAGCCCGGCATGTAGCCCGGCCTGGCGCACGGCAGCGACGAATTCCTTCACGACATCGCGATGCGCCGCCGCCGCCACCGTCGTGAACTCGTTTCCCTCGTCATTAAACAGACAAAAACCATCATGGTGGCGCGACGTAAGCACCATGTATTTCATGCCGGCGGCCTTTGCGGTGTCCACCCACGCGGCCGCGCTAAAATTGGTAAGCGTGAATTGATCTGCCAGTTTGGCATATTCGTTCACGGGGATTTGTTCGTTCCACTGCACCCATTCGCCGCGTCCCGGAATGGCGTAGAGTCCGAAGTGGATGAACATGCCAAAGCGCGCCTCCCGCCACCACGCCATGCGCGCGGCACGGGCCGCTGCGGATTCCGAGACGGAGTTTGTTTCTGTCACCGCCACATTGGCGGCATGAACCGTAACTACCGGTTGAATCGCGGCAACAAGGATGGCAAGTAACAGACCGGATGCGATTGAATGAAGATGTTTCATTTATTCTCGTTTGTAAAAGATTCCCGTATAACGGTCGCGGCGGTTTTCACTATATCGCCAGACCATTTACTGCATGGCAACAACAGTCGTCTTCATGGAAACTTTGTCTGAACCTTTGGAATTTCGCGCTTGATGAACACATAGGACTTGTGCATCACCAGAAAGATACGCCCTGCATAAGTTCCCTGCTGGTGGCTTCCATCAGGTAATAATCTCCCCAGGACGTGTAACCGTTTTTGCCGCCCTGACCGCGCTTCTGCACACCACAGCAGGCGTCGTTAAGATCAATATAGTCATCGCTACAAAGCCGTCCGAGCAATGCCACTTTTGCATTCATAATCGCTGAATCGGCCGCGCCGTGTTTGGCCAATTCTTGAAAGCCACAGACGGCAATGGCTCCCGCTGACGCATCGCGCACGCGAGCCGGATGCGGCGTTTCATGAAAGTCGTTCCACGGAATGATTTCCGCATCGAGGTTGGCAATGAATTTTTTGGCCAGCTGCACGGAAGCCTCCAGATATTTCTCGTTGCGGGTGCAACTGTAACTCAACGCAAAGCCATAAATCGCCCAGGTGGCACCGCGCGCCCAATACGTGTTGTTCGAATCACCCAACGGCTGCCACGTTTGCGGATCAAAACGGTAAATGTTGTTCGTTGAATAGTCGGGCCGGACAAAACACTTGAGACACATGTTCGCATGACGCACAGCGATGTCGTGATATTTGCGGTTGCCGGTTTCATTGGCGGCCCAATACAACAGTGGCAGGTTCATCAGGCAGTCAATGATGGCCATGTCGTCCGTCCGCATTCTGCCACCAACGATGGGTGATTCGATTTCGTCCATCCGGCCCCAAGCGCGGATGAAATTGCCTTGGAGATTAAATCGGAGTGCCAGCAGCTCGGCGGCACGCAGCCCCACTTCGCGATGCGTTTTGTCACCGGTCAGTTTGAACAAGGCAACCGAGTAAAGTGAATACAGGAAGCCCAGATCGTGGTGGGTGTCCATGTAGTGCGTGAACACCTTGTCGCGGTAGTGTGGCGCGAGACGCAGAACTTGATTTAGGAAGTATTCATCCTCGGTTTCCCGCCAGGCCAGCAAGGCCATGCCGGTGAAAAACGAGGAGGTCCAGTTCCCGATCTCGTAGAAGCCTTCTTTGAAATCAAAGTAATTTCCGTCCGCGGCCCACGCCGCTGACTTCGGCTCGTCGGCGAGCCGCTGGATGTTGCCACGCGTCTTGCGAACGCACAGATCGAATGCCCCGACCAGTTGCTCACGTGTCAGAGATGCGTCCCCGACTTTAGCAAATTTAGGTTCTTGTGTTAACATAGTGGTTACAAATCCAGTTTGTAAATTACCTGCTCATGGATAAACCAGCCGGTAAAATTCCGTCGGCAGCGAAGGGTTGACCGGCAAAACGATCTGATTCGTCTGCGAGGAATTGGCAACCATGCTCCAGTCGTTCGTGTTCATGCTGATGCCCTTTGTGAGATTGTTTGTCTGCATCAACAAGCGCCAGCCCGTGTGGTCGAACGGCCAGGACAGCGTGAGATTCGTCCCGCTCACACTCCACAAGAGATTTGTTGGCGTTGTCGAGACGACGCTGATCACCGCCAGCGTCCCGTCAATTGAAAGCCGGTTGCTCCAAGCCAGACTGCTGCCGAGCGGCGGAAGATTTGTCACCGCGAACGTGCCACCGAAACTGCCGGCGGAAAAAATCTTGAACATATCACCGGCAGCGAGCGCGGTGCCGCCAAGGTTCGTCACCGTGATGGTGCCGCCACACGAAAGACTCGTCAGCCCGGCAACGGAGTCGTTGGTCGTGACGCCGCCGGTTTTGCTGATTTTGATTTTCGTCACACTGCCGGCGACGAGCGTGAGTGAATTGCTGATGGTGAACTGGCCGATTGCATTTGTGCCGGGCGCGAACGTGCCGCCGGATTGCACCGTGACCGCGCCCAAAACATTTCCGACGCCGGCCAGCGTGCCGCCGGCGACCGTCACCGAATTGGTGCCGAGCACGCCGTTGACGAAGAGCGTGCCGTTGCTGACGGTGGTCAGGCCGATGTAGGTGTTCGTGCCGTTCAAGCTTTGGGCGGCGGTGCCGGTTTTGACCAACGCCAGCGCCAGGCCCGAATCTTGAACCGCCCCGCCAAAGGCCGCGTCGGTGCTGTTGCTGACCATGAGTGTCGCCACCGCCGTGGGGCCGCTCGAATCCACCGTGCCGGAGCCATTCAACCCGGCGATGGTGGAGCTGAAGCCGTTCAAGTCCAGCGTCGCGCCGGAAGCCACCGACACCGGCGAAGCAGCCGGCAACACCGGGGCGCTCAGACTGTTGTTGTTATACAGCGACTGCACCTCGCTCTGGCTCAAGGCGCGATTGAACATGTAAAACTCGTCAATGAGACCGCCGTTCAAACCTTGCACCGGGTCTCCAATCGCCGTCGGACAGCCGCCGATCCAAATTTGATTTCCCTTGGCCACGCCGGACAAGGTGTTTTGCAGCATGGCATCCATCGCTCCGTCCACATAGTTGACCTTGGTGGTGCCGTTGCAGGTCATGACGATGAAATGCCAGTTGCCGTCGGTGATGGTGGCGGTGCCTTCTTCAAAATTGCGCCCGTAACTGACAATGCCGACGTGAGTGGAACTTCCCAGGGCTTCTGGCGTGCCATTGCCACAATACACCAACGTGTCCGCGCCGCCGGTGTTGTCCCAGCCACCATTGCCCTGATACATGGTGATGGCTCCGGGCGTCGTGGTCTTCAACCAGTAGGCGACCGTCCACGCCGCGCCAGATTGCACATTCATCGTCGGTCCGCCGCTGCCGGTGATCAGGACGTAGCCGGCGTTTTTGGCCGTGCCGGTGATCTGGAGCGCATTGCCGCGCCGGCCACCGGAGACAATGCTGGCGGTGCCGGTTAAAGTTCCATTCATCGTCGAGCCGGCGGTGCCGTCGTTGATCACGGTCGAGCCGTTGGTGTTGTCAAAGGACAGGTGCAATACGGGATTGTTGAGTTTCAGCGTGCCGCCCGCGACCGTCGTCGGGCCGGTATAAGTGTTGACACCGGACAGAGTCGTCGTGCCCGCGCCGGCGAACGTCATGCCGCCGGAAGTGTTGGCGCTCGTGTTGATGGTAAAACCGCTTGCGGCCGTGCCCGCGCCGCCGCCGGTCAGCGTGACCGTGGTGGGCGCGACCGTGTAAAGGCCGGGACTGGTGACCGTGAAGCTGCCGATTTTATATGTGCCGTTGCCGGTGCCGTCGTCCACCATGTTCGCAATCACCGTCGCGCCCGCAGTGCTGACCGTGCCGCCGGAAATGGTCACAATCGGGGCGTTGAGATAGCCAGAGCCTTGGTTTGCCACGGAGATATTGGTGACACCAACAATGCCCGAACCGACAGGCGTGAGCAGCGGCTGAGCAACAGCGATGTTGTTGCCCCCGTTGTCAATCGTGCCGCCGTTGCCAAAGACATAGGCGTAGCTCAATCCTTGCATAAATGCCGCGTTCGTGGTGCCGGCCTTGAGTGTGCCGCCGTTGAAGTCCACGGCCGACGTGCCGCCAGCGCTCTGGATTGAGTTTGCCGTAAGCGTGCCGCCAAGGAGGTTCGCTGTGCCGGCCACCGCCGAACTGCTGTTGCCCATTTGCACGCCGATATTGCCGGCGGTCAGCGCAGCGGTTCCCGAAATGTTTAACGTGCCGGTGCTCGTCCCATTTTCCGGCAGGTAAATGCCGCCGGCGGACGCATCAAAAGTCCCGCCGCTCAAATTCATCACCCCAACCGAACCGTTGCCCGAGCCAACGAGCGTCGAGCCCGCGCCAGAGATTTGCGATTGGGTCACCGCACCGCCGGTCTGATTAAACATCCCGTAACCGCCAGTGCCACCTTGATTGAAACCCAGGGCAAAATAACTCCCGACCGTCAAGGCTCCGCCGCTCATCGTCAGCGCGCCATAACTGCCGTTGTTGCCCAGATTCAACTGGCCCTGCGGGTTGAGCGTGCCCGCCGTCATGTTGACGAAACCGCGACAGCTTGAGCCGTTGCCGACCTGCATGTAGGAAGCCCAGGCGCTTCCGCTCGAATACAAATTCACGTTGCCGCCGGTGATGTTCAGCAACGCGTTCGAATTGGCGGCGGTGCCCACCACAATGTAATTTCCGCCGCCGCTGTTGGCCGTGGCGATCCGTCCGCCTGCGGGCACCGCCAACGTGCCGCCGCCCACCGTGGTGGTGCCGGAATATGAATTCCCGCCGGAGAGCGTCAGTGTGTTGGTGCCGCTCTTGGTCAGGCCGCCCCCGCCGTAAATGAGTCCCGACAAGGTCTGCGCCGCGCTGCTGCTGTAAATGAGGCTCGAACTGTCTGCGATGTTTCCGCCGTAGTTGCCACCGCCAAGGTTGCCCGCGCCGCCAACCGTCAGCGTGCCGCTGCCGCCGATGCTGATGCCGCCGCTGAAGGTGTTCGGCGTGTTCAGTGTGACCGAACCGCTGCCCAGCAGGGTCAATGACGCCGGCCCGCCGATGCCAAAGCCGCCGCTGGTATTGAACACGTAGTTCTGCGTCTGGTTGCTGAACGTGACGCTCAACGGCGAAACACTGGCCACCAGGTTGACCGTCGTGGAAAGCGCGCTGTCGTCGAACTGCACCGCGCTGCTGTCCTGATAGGCCGAGGCCAGTCCGCCCGCCAGCCAGTTGGTTGCCACGCCGATGTCCCAGTTGCTGTTCGCGCCGGCGTGCCAGAGAATCGGCAGCACCGTGGCGCTCGCTTCCGGGCTGTTCGCGCTTTCGCCGTTCGCATTCGACGCCGAGACGACATAATAATAGGTCGCCTGGCCATACAGGCCGGTGTTGGTATAACCGGCCGAAGTGACACCGGTGGCAACGACGGTGTAAGGCCCGCCGCTGACGTTTGCGCGTTTGATATTGTAGCTGGTCGCGCCCGCGCTAGCCGGCCAGGACAAATTGATCGCCCCGCTCAATCCGGCAGTCGCCGTCAAACTGGCCGGCGCGGGCGGTGCGGACAATGTGGTGGCGCTGACTTCGGCGGAATTGGTTGCGCCGCCGTCATTGATGGCGGTGATGACGTAATAATAGGTCGTGCCGCCAACCAAGGCGGTGTCGCTGAAGTTCGTCACCGTCAGTGGCATGGAAACCGTGATGTAAGGCCCGCCACTGACAAGCGAGCGTTTCACATAATAATTGGTGGCGCCCGAACTCGGCGACCAGGTGAAATTGATTTGGTTCGCCGAAACCACCGTGGCGACGACGTTCGTTGGCGCGGGCGGTTGCGCTGGATAGGAAGCCGCCAAGGCTGTGACCTGCGCCGCGCTCAACGCGCCTTTGTAGATGCGGAAGTCGTCCACCCGGCCGTTCAGATACGGGTCGTTATTCGGGTAGTTTGAGAATTGTGACCGGCCAAGCCAGTTTTGCGTCGTGCTGCCCAACTGCGAGGGCGTAATGGTAACAGTGCCCGTTCCGCTCAACACACCGTCCACGTAAATCGAGCACGTGGTGCCCGCCAGCGTGACAGCGACGTGATGCCAGCCGGACGCCGGCAACGCACTCGCGCCGTTGACTTGCTGCTCGGCTCCGTTGCCACCGGTGGTGATGGAAAAACGCATTCCCCCTGAAGCACCTTGCGGCGTCAGAAACATATAACGCACCGGTGTCGAGGGGGCGCCGCTCGAGGGCACATTGCCCACGCCGAAATCGAAAATACGGGTCCACATGGTCGTCGCATTCAGATACACCCATGTCGCGATGCTGAAGTCTCCCGTCAGGTTGGTGGTGAGGTTGTTTGGCAGGGTCACATACTGGCTGCTCCCGCTCAGGCTGACGGCGTTGTTACTGTGCCCGGCCGTCCACGTCGCGCCGTTCAACGTGGCGGTCTGGCCATTGCCCGAGGCGTCCGCCGCAGTCGTGCCGCTGCTCTCGTTGAATTTGTAATACGCCACCAACTGCGGTTGCAGGCTCACGCTGGCCTCGTTGCCGTTGCCGCTTGCGCCCAGCGGCGTCAGCGCCGAGACGGTGTAATAATAAGTCACGCCATTCGTCACGCTTGAGTCGGTGTAAGTCAGCAAATTGGTCGTGATGGTGGCGATGGTGGTGTAAGGCCCGCCGCTGGTCGTCGCGCGCTTGACGAGATAATTCGTCGCGTTGGCCGTGCCCCACCAGTTGAGCTGAACCTGCTGCGGCCCGTTTAAAACCGCCGTCAGGCCGCTCGGGTTGGCGCCGATCACAATCGGATCCAGTGAACATGTCAGCGTCGTGAACCCAAGCTGGTCGTAGCCGCCGCTGGTCGAGCCGTAATTGCCGCCACCACCTTCGGGACGCACGAGCGCGGCGTATTGCTGCGACCATGGCGCGGCGATGCCCTTCAGGTTGACGTAATGGTTGTAAATCAAATCCCACGCCGGACGGATGTCGCCCTGACTGGCGGAAGAAATGCCCCAGTCCTGATCGTTGTTGCAATCGTCATAGAACAGATACGGCACGTTGTTGTAGAGATTGTATTTGGCAAAGTATTCACACAACGACAGCACGCGGTTGTTTTCGTAGGCAAACATGTCGTCACCTTGATGGTAAGCCATCGAACAAAACACCCCCAGCAACGAAACCTCCAAACCTGAATGTCCTTGGTCGCGGCCTTCTTCCTGCCCCTGTCCCAGATAGCCCGGAAACATGGTGTAAACCGTCTGCTCGATGTTGCCGTTGCCGATGCCGGTTTTGAAGTAATTCAGCGCCTCGCTGTAAATGTTGGTATCATCACAAAGAATGCCAATCGCCATCATTGAGTCCAACGTGCATAAATCCCAGTTCGCCCAAATGTAGGTGGAACAGGTGCCTTCGTGCCAGTATAGAAATTGATGAGCCAAAGGATACCAGAGGTTGACCATCCAAACTTGATACCTCGTCACATCCGCCGGCGCCCAGTTGGTATAGCTGCGCATGATGTCCCCGACGCAGGCGAACTGGTAGCCGTAAATGGACAGCAGAGCGATGTTGGGATCACCGCAAAGGTTCGTGCAAGTGTTGGCCCACTGGTTCAAGATGTTGATCGCGGCGTTGGCGTAGTTGTTGTCGCCGGTGATCTTCCAGCGCAACGCCAGTTGATACGCCGCCGCCGTGTCCCAGTAAGCGAACTGGTAATTGTCAGCAGCCAGACAGGAGCCGCTGCCGGTGCCGCGCTGCAAGTTTGCCTGTGCGTGCGGCGTGTAGTTCGACTGCGCGGACGAGTTGTTGATGAGAATATTGTAGCTATCTATCCACGGATGCGCGCCCGCCGCGACCTTCGCCTTCATCCGGTCAAAATCCGCCTGCGTGTGGAGCGCGCTCGGATGCGCAAAGGCCGGCCAATTGGTCAGCGTATAATAGACCGTGGAGCCGATGACCGTCAGTTTGCCACCCAAAGTTGGAGGTTGCGAACCCAGCACCAGGGTTCCGGAGGTATAACCGGTGAACAGCGGGTAGTTGTTGTTCAAGGCCGGACAACCGCTGATGTTGATCGTCGTGGCACCGTTCAAAGTGAGGCTGCTTGGATTCAACGATGCACTGTTTGTGCCGGCCAGGCCAAATTGCAGCGTCGCCCCGCTGCTGCCACCCACCACGAGGCTGCTCGGCGACAAATAGTTGGTGGCCACCGACGCCGTCACGCCCAAGATTGCGCCGTCCTTCACCACGATGCTTGAACCCAGCGATTGGCTGGCAGGACCCCACACAGTCACGGTTCCATTGCTCACTACGGTTGTGCCGGTCAGATTGTTTGCGCCCGTAAGTGTCAAGATTCCCGTGCCGGACTGGGTCAATCCAGCCGAGCCAGTAATCGCGCCATTGACGGTGACATTGTAAGCACCCGCGAATGTGGCGGTATTGCCATTGTTCGTAATGTTCTGCCCGAACGTCAAATTCCCGACCGCCGCATTGATGGCCAAGTTTGCGCCCAGGCTGACCGGCACGTTGATGGTCTGCCCGTTGGCCGAGTCGTTCGTCACGCCGCCGGTCAGGGTCAGTGTGTAGGCGGCGTTGGTGATGCTGAAATTGCCGGCGCTGCTGTAGAAGGTCAGCGAACCAACGCTGAAATTGGTGTTCATGTTCGCGGTGGTCTGGGTGGTGCCTGCGAACACCACCAGGTCACCAACATTGGGCTGATGCCCTGTTGTCCAGTTGGCAACATTGGTCCAAGTGTTGTCACTGCCGCCGCCACCCCAAACCTCGCTGTTGGTGGGCGGTGCCAAAATACCGGTGATGGCACTCAAACTGGCGCCCGCACCGAGATTGTGAATCGAAGTGATTTGGGCCTGGCTCAACGCCCCGTTGTAAAGCAGGAAGTCGCTCGTGGTTTCAGGCAGGGTGGTGTCGGTGAAAGGGTCATTCATCCCGCCGCCGATGGCAAAACCGCCCTTGCCCGTCGAGGCCGCGTTCCCCCAGTTATCGGCCAAGCAGGCCTGGGCCAGGCTGCCGAAGGTCGGCATGTTTAAGGTGCCTTTCAAAGTGCCGTTGACATATTCGCGGAAAGAGGTTCCGTCGTAGGTCAGCACCACGTCATAGAGGGTGGCTGTGGGAGGCGTGCCGGAACCATCGGCCACACCATAGCCACCTTGAACGTAACTTGGCGTTCTGCCGCCAACATAAGCGCTGAAAGCTTGACTCCGTATCGCACCGATCAAGGTGCTGATGGTGATACCATCGCCGACGTATAAATTAATGTCACCGTTATTGGCCCCGAACAAAACCTGATTGTTATTGACCGCCGCCAGCGTGACCCACTGCTGGATCGAGAAGGCTCCGGTGAATCCGCTCATGGCCGCACTGCCGATCGTCGCGCCGGTGTTCAAAGAAATTCCGCCACTGCTGATGGTCAGGCCGCTGCTCGTCAAAGTCGTATGGGCCTCCGTATTCAGGGTGGCCGTCGTGTGCCCCGTCAAATCCGCCAGCGAAGCGCCGCCGCCCTGGGTGCCGTAGGTCGTAAAATTGAAATAGGTCTGCAAACTTTGGGCCACGGCGGCCGGGGCAAGAGCCAGAAGCACCGCAGCGAACAGGCTGATAATAATTTTATCCATTGGTTTTTTACATGGGTGCGGTTGCGAAATTGATTTTGTTAACGCGCGGTGTGGTCTTGTTAAAACATAACCTCACAAGCTATCTCTGCAACCGGAAGAACAGGGTTGCATTGGTCATGGTGACAGGCACTTGGTTGTTCCCGCCGTGTCCCGGTAAGCAAACTGGTAGTTGTCAGGGCCAGACAGGCGCCGCCGCCATTGCAGCGCTGCAAGTTCGCCTGCGCGTGCGGCGTGTAGCTGGGCTGCGCCGAGGAATTGTTGATGAGGATGTTATAGCTGTCAATCCACGGATGTGCGCCCGCCACGACCTTTGCCTTCATCCGGTCGAAACCCGCCTGCGTGTGCAGCGCGCCGGGATGGTCAAAGGCTTGCGCCGGCGGGCTGGAGGCCAGCATTGCCAGCACGCACAGAAAATATGAAAGACGAAGCGTTACGAACGAGCGCATGGAGGTATGCTTTTTAAAGATTACGGATAAACCATGCGGTAGAATGTCGAGCCGTTTGCCGGATTGATTACGTTCGTGTAGGCGTTGACCGCGCTGGTGTTCGGCACGTCCACCCAGTTAGTGCCGAGACCGGTGCCCGGGGAATTGGCCTGCACCTGCAAGCGCCAGCCGGTATGGTCGGACGGCCAATTGAATTGCATCAGGCTGTTGCTTACTCCAAGGCTCAGTTGTGGCGTCGTCGTTGAAACCACGGCCACGTTCGTCAGCACGATTTGTTTGCCGGGATTCGCCAGCACGCCGCGCCAGCCGTAGGGCATCTGCAATTGCAGATTTGCAAAGCTGCCGCTCAATGTGCCCGCATAGCTTACCAGCGGGTAACTGTTGCCGGCAACCAGGCCGTTCGCGCCCGTGAGCTTCACGGTGCAACTGCCGTTCACGGTGACGTTGCTCGCTGCGATCAACGGCGTGGTCGTGCTGGTGACATTCTGAAAATTCAGAGTTGAACCGGCCGCGACGGTGAGATTAGAAACCAGTGCCGAACCACCCGACACGTTCGTGACGCCGAACGTCGCGGAGTTGGCAACAGTGTAGTTGCCCTTCGCCGCCGACACGGTGGTGACGAGCAGCGTGCCGTTGCTGACCGTCGTGCTGCCGGTATAGGTGTTCGCGCCGGTCAACGTCAACGTGCCGGTGCCGACCTTCGTCAGCGCCGTCGTGCCGGCATACTGATTTTCAACGATTCCCCCAAACGTCGTGCTGGTGTTCAAGTAGCCGATGTAAAAAGTGAGGAGGTTGCCGGCCCCAAAATTATTGTCATCAAGGTAGCCGCTGGGGCCGGAAAGCGCGCCGAGCAGAATGTTCGTCGTGCCGGCGTTACCCGCAGACAGCCGCGAGCCAGTGTTCGATGGACTGGTAAGATTCCAGATCGAATTGGTCGCCACAAAGGTGCCGCTGGCGGCCTGCGCAAAGAGATTGATGGTCCGAATGCCAACTGAGGCGTTATAATTCACCGTGCCCGTGAACCCGCTCCAGTCGCCGTTAAGAATATCAGAAAGACTGGTGCCGCTGGAGTTTTGAATGGTGATGGTTCCGCTGCCAGTCACATTCCCGCTAAAGGTGCCGTTGTTGACACTGTTATCTACGATGGTCGTGGTGTTGGATGAGACGGAAAGATTATTGCCTAAAGTTTGTGCGTTCATTTGCACCGTGCCGCCGCTCAAGGTCACCGTTCCGGTGCCCAGCGGGCCGGACGTGACGCTGTTGCCACTGCCGGTGGAGCTGGCGCCTAGGACGATGCTGCCGGAGTAATTGGTGGTTCCGCCGCTGTAGGTGTTCGCGCCGCTCATGGTCAGCGGTTGGGAACCCCATTTGCTCAAGTTGCCGGTGCCCGCAATGGAGCTGCCGGAGAAGGCATAGGTTTGAACCGAGTTGCTCACCACCATCATCATCGGCGACACCGTCGTCGCCACATTGATGGTGAAGTTGCTCTTGGCGGTGTCGTCAAAACGCGCGGTCGCAATGTTCGCATAGGTGGCGGCGGTGCCATTGCGAGACCAATTGAGGGTCGTGAAATCCCAGTTGGCATTCGTCGCGCCCGTCCAGAGCGCGCTCATCTGCGGCGTGGCGCTGGCTTGAGGGGAATAGCCGCTGGCACCGGAAATGTTGGTGGCGGTTACGACGTAATAATAGGTCTGATTGTTCACCAAACCCGTGTCGGTGTAGCTGGCGCCGGCGGTGCCGCCAACCAGCGAATACCCGCTGCCGCTGGTCGTGGAGCGCCAAATATTATAACCGGTGGCGCTGAAGACAGAACTCCAGTTCAACATCACTTGCGTATCGCCGGCAATTGCCGTCAGCGTCGCCGGGGCCGGCGGCGCGATAACCGTCGTGATGGACAACGCCATCTGATTGGCATTGCTCACCAGCACGCCGCTGATGCCCGATGGCAACTGCAACTGTAGGTTGGCGAAGCTGCCCTGGAACTGACCCGCATAGTTCACCAGCGGATAGGTGCCCTGCGCAATCGTCGAAGCCGCCTGAGTAACCTTCACCGTGCAAACGCCGCTCACCACCACATTGCTGCCCGTCAGGAATGGCACTGCCTGGTTCGTCATGTTCATTAGTTCCAAAGTGCTTCCTGCCGCCAGCGTCAGGTTTGAGATCGTGCCCGGACTGGATGAAAGGTTGGTCACGCCCAATGTCGCGCCGTTGCTCACCCAGCAACTGCTCATGCCGGCCAGCGCCGTGGAAATCACCAGCTCGCCGTTGGTCACCACGGTCGCGCCGGAATAATCGCACGCACCGGTCAGCCACTGTATGCCCGTGCCGATCTTGGTCAGCCCAATCGGTCCCGTGCCCGTGCCATTGTCATTGATGACGCCGGAGAATGTCGCCGGATTGTTGTTGCCGCCCACCTGCAGGGTCACATTCATTGAACCGATGACGTTGCCCTGCATGCCCCCGTTGCCCGACAGTGAGCCGAAGTTAATCGTGCCGCTCCCAAAATCAAACGTCGTCTGCCAGGCGTTCGTGTTGAGGAACAGCCAGTCCACGTTGGCATTGCCTGCCGCCGGCGAGGCAAAGCGCACATAGTTGGCGTTGCCGGCCACGAGCACCATGCCGCCGCTCATGGTGTTGGTGCCAGACAGATACAGCGAGTCGCTGTCCCCATCGTTGCCCAGCGTCAAGGAACCGTTCCCCGATAACGTTCCCGTCAAAGTCAAGTTGTTCCCGCTGGCTAGTTGAATCGCATTGGCACCACCGCCGATGACGATGTTGTTGGCAAAGGTCATTTGCCCCAGGTTCCCCAACCCGCCACCGTTCAGCACCAACGGGCCTGTGCCCAAAGCACCGGCATTGCCCAGATTGATGGCCCCGCCGTTGTTGGTCGTGCCGCCGCTAAAGGTGTTCGCGCTGTTCAAGGCCAAGGTTCCATAACCAGACTTGACCAAGCTCCCCGTTCCGCAAATTGCGCTGCCGCCGATCGCATAAGACACCACATTGTTGTTGACGTTCACACGCAAGGGCGTGACCGCTGCCGGAATCGAGATCGTTGTAGCCCCGGTGGCGCTGTCGTCAAACGTTACCGTGTCCGCATCCTGATAAAGCGTGGACGTCCCGCCATCCAGCCAGTTGGTGGAGGTTGAATTCCAAATGCTGTCCAGCGCCCCGCTCCAAACCACCGTGATCAAATGCGGCGTGGCGTTCGCCTCCGCCGAGGTGGCGCTTGCGCCCAGATTGTTGGTGGCCGATACGACGTAGTAATAAACCGCCCCGTTCGTCACGGCCAAATCAAGGTAGCTGGTGCCCGAGGGGCTGCCGATCTGCGCATAGCCACTGCCGCTCGTCGTCGAGCGCCAGAGCTTGTATCCGCTGGCGGTCAAGGCGGGGTTCCAGCGCAGAGTCACGCGGCCGTTCCCCGGCGTGGCCGTCAGGTTCAACGGCACCGGCGGCGCGCTGTTGTAAGGCGTGGCGCTCACTTCCGCCGAATTCGGCGTTTCGCCCGTGGCCATCACCGCTGAGACCACATAGTAATAGGTCGTCAGGTTCACCAATCCCGTGTCCGTAAAGCTGGTTCCCGCGATGTTGGTCACGGTGGTGTAACTTCCGCCGCTCACCGGCGCGCGTTTCAAGTTGTAACTCGTCGCGCCGCTCACCGCGTTCCAACTCAATGCCACTTGCGTATTGCCCGGCACCGGCACGGCCGTCAATCCGCCCGGAATGGACGGGGTCAGCGCCAAGGCGAGAACTTCCGATGATTTCAGGGCGTGGGTGTAAAAACGGAAATCATCCACGCTGCCGGTCAGATTCGGATCCGGGAATTGCGATTTGCCGAGGTAATTTTGCGTGGTGCCGCCCAAGCTGGACGGATTGAGCGTCATGCTGCTGTTGGTCGTGACCGCCACGCCGTCCACATACAGGATGCCCGTCGTGCCCGACAGCGTCACCGCCAGGTGATGCCATGCGCCGACGGAGATGGCCGATGGACTGTTGAGTTGCTGCGCGCTGTTGCCCGGGGTGAGAATCTCATAGCGCACCGTGCCCGTTCCGCTGAGCGGGGCCAGATACATATAGGTGCCGGTCCCGGAACCAAAATCAAACACCCGCGCCCACATCGAACTCACATCCGTCTTCACCCACGCCGACGCGGTGAAATCGCTGATCCCGTTGACCACTCCCGACGGCAGGGTCAGATAGCCGTTGGTGGTGCCGTCGCAATGAACCGCATTGCTGAGAATGCCGGTCGTCCAAGTGGCCCCGCTCATCAGGCTGGCGATGTTTCCGTTGCCGCTCGCATCCGCCGCCGTCGTGCCGCTGCTTTCGTCGAACTTGTAGTAAAACGCCATGTCCGACGGCGTCGCGCTCACTTCAGAGGAATTGCCGCTTTCCCCGGTCGCATTGATCGCCGTGACCACATAATAATACGTCGTGTAATTCAACACGTTCGTGTCAACGTAATAGGCGGCAGTCAGGTTGGTCGCGATCTGGGTGTAAGGTCCGCCAGAGGTGGCGGCGCGTTTCACGTTGAAGCCGGTAACGCCGGCGGATCCGTTCCACGTCAGCGCCACTTGCGCACTGCCCTGTGCGGCCGCCAAGCCCGTCGGTGCCGATGGCGCCAGCGCCGGACTCGGATAGCCTTGGAACTGGATTTCCGCCGCGTTGCAATAGCCGTTGTCCGGCCCGATGTAACGCACATACCGGAACGCACCTGGATTGGAGACAGTCTGCACTGTCGTCGTTCCATCCGCCGGCTGGCTGCCAATCGTGTAAAGCGTCACCACGCCGCTGCTGAAATCCGCCACGTTGCAACCCTGAAACTGGCCGCCCGTCATCCGGTAGGCAAAATTGGCGCGCGGATAATAGCCCACCTGGGTGATGACATACGGGGCACCCAAATCCAGTCCACCCCAACAACCACTCGCAGTGGGGGCGTCAAAAAAAGTGATGGGCGCGTTATCAAAAAGCTGAGCTATCCCCTGGCCGTAGGTGACGGAGCCGGACGTGCCGATCACCCACCCGGTCAACCGCTGATTCGCCAGCACGCTCGCCGGCAGGCTGTTGGTCGTCTCCACGCCATTCACCACCGCCGACACCACGTAGTAATAGGTCGTTCCCGGCGTCAGGCAATAATCCGTGAACAGGAGTGTCCAATTGCCCGCAACCGTGCCGACCTGGGTGAACGGCCCGTTGATGGAAGTGGACCGCTTGACCTTGTAGCTCGTCGCATAGGCGCTGCCCCACCACCACACCAGCGCCTCGTTGGCATTGCGCGCATCCGCCACCACCCCGCTCGGCGCCGGCGAGTTCGTGATCGGGTCCAGCGAGTGGGTGAGCGTGGTGAAACCGATTTGATCAAAGCCGCCGCTGACCTGACCATAATTGCCGCCGCCGCCTTCCGGCTCCCCCGCGATGGCCCACGGCATGGTGAAGGGGGCCGCCAATCCCTTCCGGTTCACATAATGATTCCAAATCAAATCCGCGCCGGGACGATACTGGGTGCCATAGGCCGGTTGCACGTCCCATGCGTCGCAGCCGGCGTAGTTGACCCAGGGAGTATTCCACCACGTGGTCATCATGTTGTCCGTGTATTCGCTGATGGCCAGACAGGTGTTGTTGTTGTAGCCATACATGTCGTCGCCCTGGTTCCACGCCACCTCGCAAAATTGCCCCAGCAAAATGGGATCCGCCGAGGAGTGCCCGGCATCGCGCCCGATTTCCTGGCTCTGCCCCAGATAGCCCGGATGCATGAAATACAAGGCATTGTGGGCATTGCCGTTGCCCGGGCCGCTCTGGTAATAGGTGATCGCCTGGTTGTAAATGTCGCGCCGGTCGCAGACCACGCCGATGGCGGCGACGGCGTCAATCGCAAATAAATCCCAGTTTAACCAGTAATGTGACCAGCAAGTGCCGTTGTGGTTTTGCAAAAACCAGCTCAAACCATTTCCATCCGGCTGCATATAAAACTTCGTGAGCAGGAAATTTTGGAAGTTCGCAAAGCCGCCCGAGTTGATCCACGGCTGGTAATTCCGCAACAGCTCCGCCGCGCAGGCCCATTGAAATCCTTGGGCACCCATCATCAGCAAGACGTTGGAATCGCCTTCCAGCGACACCACCGTGTTCGCATACCCGTCCATGTTCCGGATGGCACAGTCGGCATAGGACGAATCCCCCGTGATCCAGTAACGCAAGGCGGCCTGATAGGCGGCGCTCGCATCCCGGCACATGGTCAGGTAGTCTTGGTCGGCGCAAACGCTGCCACGACAAGGATTCGGATGCGGAGACGCCACATAGGTATTTGCCGAGTAGGGGTTATTGGCCAAAGCAGCATAGCCCGAAGCCCACGGCTGCGCCCCGGCCTGCACCTTTGCCTGCATGCGTTGCAAATCCGCCAGCGTGCTCAAACACCCGGGATGCACAAACGGCTTGTAATTGGGATCCAGACTGGTAACGGTGTAATAAACCGTCCCGCCACTGACCGTCAACTGTCCCGTCCATCCCGCCGGCTGCGATCCGAGCGCCAGCGTGCCGGCGGTATAACCGGTGAACAGCGGAAAATTCGTCAGCGCATACGGACATTGGGTGATGTTGATCGTCGTCGTCCCGCTCAACGTCAAGGTGGCCGGCTTCAGCGGCGCATTGTTCGTTCCCACGATTACAAATTGCAACGTCGCCCCGCCGCCGTTTCCAACCGTCATGGTTGCCGGCGACAAATAACTCGCATCCGCCGAGGCCGTGATCCCAAACGTCGCCCCACCCACCACGGTGATGTTCGTGCCCAGCGATTGACCGGACACCTGCGTCACCAGCAGCGTGCCGTTGCTCACCGTCGTCGTGCCCGTGAAATTGTTCGTGCCCGCCAGCACCAAGGTGCCCGCCCCGCTCATCACCAATGTGCCAGTGCCAGTGACCGCGCCCGAGTTGGTCTGGGCGGCGGTATTCCCCAAGACTAAAATGCTGCTTCCCTGAATGGCCACGCTGCCCGTGTAAGTGTTCGCCCCCGAAAGCGTCACCATCCGGCCGTTGCCCACAATCGTCAATCCGCTGCCGGAAACTCCGCCGGTGAGCGCCACATTTCCCGCCGCCGCATTGATCGTTTGCGCCCCGCTGAACACCACCGGCACCGCCACGGTTTGCAGGTTCGCCGAATTGTTCGTCAGGCCGCCCGCCAGCGTCAGCGTGCTACTGCTGTTGGTGATGCTGAAACTGCCGGCATTATTGCTGAAGGTAAGCGATCCCAAATTAAAATTGGCGACCAGGTTCACATTGGTCTGTGTCGTCCCCGCGAACGTCACAAAGTCACCGCCATTTGGCGCGCTGCCCGACACCCAGTTGGCAACATTGGTCCAGGTGTTGTCACTGCCGCCGCCGCTCCAAACTTTACTGGCGGACGGTGCAAAAACATTGGTGATGGCGCTCAAACTGGCCCCCGCACCCAAAGCATGGAGCGTGATGATTTGGTTGGTGTTCAACGCCCCGTTGTAAAGCAGAAAGTCGCTCGTGGTTTCAGGCAGGGTGGCGTCGGTGAAAGGGTCATTCATCGCGCCGCCGATGACAAAACCGCCCTTGCCCGTCGAGGCCGGGTTCCCCCAGTTATCGGCCAAGCATGCCTGGGCCAGGCTGCCGAAGGTGGGCATATTTAATGTGCCTTTCAAAGTGCCGTTGACATATTCCCGGAAATATGTCCCGTCGTAGGTCAACATCACGTCATAGAGGGTGCCCGTGGAAGGCGTGCCGGAACCATCGGCCACCCCATAGCCACCTTGAACATAACTTGGCGTTCTGCCGCCAACGTAAGCGCTGATAGCCTGGCTCCGTATCGCACCGATCAAGGTGCTGATGGTGATACCATCGCCGACGTATAAATTAATGTCACCGTTATTGGCCCCGAACAAAACCTGATTGTTATTGACCGCCGCCAGCGTGACCCACTGCTGGATCGAGAAGGCTCCGGTGAATCCGCTCATGGCCGCACTGCCTATTGTCACGCCGGTGTTGGTTGAAACTCCGCCACTGCTGATGGTCAGGCCGCTGCTCGTCAAGGTGGTATGCGCTTCCGTATTCAGGGTGGCCGTCGTGTGCCCCGTCAAATCAGCCAGCGCGGCCCCGCCGCTCTGGGTGCCATAGGTCGTAAAGTTGAAATAGGTCTGCAAAGTCTGGGCGTCGGCGGCCGGGGCAATAGCCAGGACAACCGCAGCGAGCAGGCTGATGGAAATATTTTTCATTGTTTTTTATATGTGTGGTTGCGGAATTGATTTTTGTTTACGCGCGGTGTAGTCTTATTAAAACATAAACCCCCAATTTATCTCTGCAACCGGAAGAACAAGGTTGCATTGGTCATGGTGACAGGCACTTGGTTGTTCCCGCCGATGACGGAGGGCGTGAGGTTGACCGGAGTCCAAACCGCATTTGCGCCCAAGGTGGAACTGGATACCAGCGTGAAACCCGAGCCGGCCACCGGCCAGTTTAGAGTCAACGATCCGCTGCCCTGGGAAACGGCCAGCGAAACATTGGACGTGAGCAGGACATCCGGCCCGATACTTTGCGCGGCGGCGATGTCAGCCGGCAACAGTTGTCCGGCATAGATGCGAAACTCGTCAATCGCTCCATTCAACCACGGATCACCATTCCACGGCGATCTTCCCAGTGCGGCGGCGTTTAGACTGACATTGGTCAACGAAGTGGAAACGGCCTGGCTTGCTTCCAGCACGCCGTTGGTGTAGATGAGCGCCACGCCGGCAGACGGATTATAGACGCAGATGACATGAACATATTGCCCGCCAAGTCCGGGGTTGGCCGTGATTTTCGGACTGCCGCCGCCGCTGGCGAGTTCTAAAAAATTGCGGCCGTTGCTGCTGTCATGCAGCACATAGCGCAGGTAGCCGCCGCCGACCCCGTCCTGCAAGCCATCGTCAAACGAGAATAATTCCACGTTGTCAGGCGAAACAGCATTGGTGACCCAAGCTTCAATCGTCACGTTCGACAACCCGGCGAGCAGATTGGCTGGCAGACTGACGTAAGTCCCACTGGTGCCATTCAATACCACATGGCCGCTGCCGTCGAAAGCCGCACTGCCTCTCAAAGTGCCATTGGCACTGCCAATGGAATCGTGCGCGGTGGTGCCGCTGGTTTCGTTGAAACTGTATCGGTGAATCAACGCGGGCAACGGAGAGGTGACGACAACGGCAGATGTGGAGAACGAGACATTGTCGAACTGCGCCTGGCAAAGCGTGCCGTCAACGTGGCTGCACACGGCGAGGCCGACATAGACATTGGCATTCATGCTCACCGTGGTCGTGCCGGTCTGCGTCCAGTTGATGCCGTCCGGAGCGACATAGGAGGTGAACGTGTTTCCACTGCGCACCAGCCGCACCCAATACGGCGCGGCCAGGCCGGTGCTGTTGCTCACGCCGGAAGCCGAAGCGCCCGTGCCGCTGCGCTGTTGAAGCGCCGTGCCATTCGCCGGCGAGATGAAGTTGATGACATATTGTGATGCGGCATCGAGCGTTTCACGGATCATCACGCCGGCCTTGGCCCAGCCGGTGGTGTTTTGCAGGTTCAGCACGCGCGCCGTGAGGGCACAATCGCCGGCCAGCGACTGAAAGACATAACGAAATCCGTCGGCCGAATTCCAGATGTCCGCGCCGGAGCCTTGGATGGTGAAGACGCCGTTGGTCAAACCAAAAGAACCCGTCGCCGCAACCACGCCGACATCTTCCGTCAACCAGTTGGTCGAAGGCGCGGCGACCAGCGACGCGGAGGCTTCGGTGGAATTAACCGATTCGCCGGCGGCGTCCACGGCGGTGACGACGTAAAAATAAAGCGTGCCGGGCGAAACATTGGTGTCGTTAAAAGCCATTGCCGTGAGGTTCGTCGCAATGGGCGTGTATGAACCACCGTGCGTCAGCGAGCGTTTCACATTGAACGTCGCCGTGGCTGACGGGCAATACCACGACAAGTTGATTTGATTGGTTCCCGGTAAAGCAATGACATTCGCCGGCGTGGCGCTGCCAACAGCCGTGGCCGGGCCAATCTTCAAACCAATCGCCGTGCCCGACGGCAAGCTCGGCATTGTCGCCGGCAACGTCACGACTAGCCCGGTTGAAGTCTGCGACCAACTCAACGCGCTGGCGCTGCCGAGCAATGAAACCGAAGTGATTGCCGACTTCAGATTGCTTGAAGTGCTGGCGAGCGACGGAATGGTCAAGATTGTTCCGCCCGACGGAATGCCTTCGTAAAAAGCATAGAGCAGTCCGTTCGTGCCGACAGTGAAACGAAAGTTGCCGTCGGTGGGCGTCACCCAGGCGCGGCTGCCGTAAACACCTTCGCTGTGAATGGCCATCCATTGCCCCACACCAACGAGCATATTGGTTGCGCCGCTGTCCAGCGAACCGTCCGGGCGGTTGGGAATGTTCACCATCATCGCGCCGTCGCGCGAAATCGCTTCAAGCAGGCGCCAGACAATCGTTCCGCCGTTGTCATAGGAAATGCCCGGCTTCCAAAACCAGTCGCCGATGGCCATTTCCGCAAACCAAGGCTGGTCCTCCTTGATGGTCGAGGAATAACCGCCTTCAAACGTCGTGCCGATGTGGTCGCCGTTGTGAAATTTGACGACCGCCAGCGTGTCAAGCTGGCCGTGGCGCTCCAATGTGCGGTTGTAAAAATGCGCGATGACGCGTTCCATCGCGTCGCACTTGTAGCCGGTGCCGGTGGCGTAGCCGCTGAACGGCTGGGTGGAGTTGCCGTCGGTGTAGATGAAATCGGGATCGTAATTTTCCACCACGTCCAAAATCCGCAGCGCCCATTGCGTGGCATACCAATGGCAGTAATCGAGGTCGTTGGTGAAAATGCCGGAACTGGGATTAAAATAACTGGTGCCGGTGTTGACCACGCCCTGATATTTCTGGATGTTCTGGTTGTAGAGCCGGCGGGTGTCGTAATTCTGCCACCACGTTCCTGCACTGTTGGTGGCGGTCACGGCGTCGTAAGGCACGCCGGCAAACGGCCCGGTGCTGTCGCTGTCGAAATCCGACTGCGTGAACCACCAACTGTATTCGTGGTGGAACGCCACGCCCATGTGCATTCCCAAACTGCGCAGCGCGTTCGCCCATTCCGCCATCGTGTCGCGCTTGGCGCCAAAGTTCATCATGTTCCACGGATTGTAGCGCGAGTTCCAGTTGTCGAAGTTGTCGTGATGCACGCCCTGCACCAACACGAACCGCGCGCCGGCATTGTAGTAAAGCTGCGCCAAGCCGGCGGGGCTGTAATTCGTCGGCGACCACGCGCGAATCACATCCTTGTAACCATTCGTCGCGTCGTAGCCGAAATTGTTGGTGTGAAAAGTATAGGCCGCCGCGCCCGGTTGATACATGTGCTGCGCCGACCAGTCGCCGCTCTGGAGATTCGCCTGCGGGCCATAGTGAAACCAGATGCCGAATTTGGCCTGCCGCAGCCACGCCGGCGTGCCGTTGCCGGGGACATTCGCCGCGATGGACGTCCACGTCGGTTGGAACGGCCCGTTCGTCTCAATGGCGAAATTCATGTTGGTCTCGGCAAAGTTGTCGGCGTTGCCCATCGGCAAAGAGCTAGCCGTTGCCGGGGTTACGAGCGGCATGGTCGGCAAATCCGGCAGCGTGTAGGCATTCGCAGAAATGACTGCGAGAAAAAACAGAATGCCCGCTGCGAGGGAAGTTTTTTGATGACCTGGCTTCATTTAATTAATTTGGTGATGACCATCACCCTTGACTGCCAAACTGTCTATCGGTTGCGAGAGGGCAATCTTGAAACACAGAGCCGTTTGGAAAGGCATTTGTTCGGGACAAGTAATCACCAAACCGTCCGCCGGCTGCGACCAGACCAGTTTTTCTGTGCAGCCGAGCAGCGTGACTGATTGGATGGTTCCTGCCAGCAATTTGGCATCGGTGCCAAGCGAGGCGATCTTCAGTTGCACGCCCGGAGCCGGCACGGTCATGCAATAGGCATAAAGACAGCCATTCGTGCCCACGGTGAACCGGAAATCATCTGGCTTGAAAGTATAGTTCGCCTGCCAGGAACCGAGTTTGCCGCCGGGAAGATGTTGTGATCCCTCGCCATATTTCACCCAGGCGCGGCTGCCGTAAACGCCTTCGCCATTGATCCGCATCCATTCGCCAACCTGCTTGAGCATCCGCCGGCTGCCGTCATCGAGCGAGCCGTCCGGCAGGAGCGAGATGCACACGGCCACATTGCCGTCACGCGAAACCTCCTCCAGCAGATACCGCACGACCATGCTGGAGTCGTAAGTGAAACCGGGTGCATAAAACCAGTCGCCGACGGGCGTCTCAGCGATCCACGCCTGATCCGTCTTGATGCCGCCGGGAATGCCGCCTTCCTCGGTGTTCACCGTGCCGTTGGTTTTTTTGCGGAACTTCACGATGCTAAATGTGTCCACCTTGCCGCGCCGTTCCAAAGTCGTGTTGTAAAAATCCGCGATCACGCGTTGCATGGCGTCGGCCTTGATGCCGGTGCCCGTGCCGCTGCCGCTGAACGGCTGCTGGTCCGTGCCGTCGGTATAAATGAAATCGGGATTATATTGGTCAACCACGTCCATCATGCGCAACGCCCATTGCGTGGCATACCATTTGGCGTAATCGAGATGGTTGACGAAAATACCGGCGGGCGGCGGATTCCACGGCGAATAGGCCGCTGCGGTAACGCCCTTGTATTCGCGCAAGTCAATGCCGTAAAGCCGGCGCGGGTCGAGACCTTCCCACCATTTGCCCTTGCCGTCGGCGAGCGTCAAATTGGCGTCCTTGTCACCGCCGAAAGCCGTCTGCCACCACCACCAGGTGTATTCGTGGTGGAACGTGACCCCAAAACGCATTCCGTCCGCGCGACAAGCCTTGGCCCATTCACCGAGCAAATCGCGCTTCGGGCCGAGGTTGACGGCATTCCACGGCTGGTAATGCGAATTCCACAAATCAAAATTATCGTGATGCACGCCTTGAATCATCAGGAAACGCGCGCCGGCGTCCTTGTAAATTTCCGTCAACTTGGCGGGGTCGAGTTTATCTGGATTCCAATCGCGCAAGACTTCCTTGTAGCCGGATTCGGACGGCGGACCGTATTTCTTCAGGTGATTGTTGTAAGCCGTCGTGCCGGGCACATACATTTTGCGGGCATACCAGTCACCGCTCTCGCCGGAGGCCTGCGGGCCGAAATGCACCCAGATGCCGAACTTCGCCTGCCGCAGCCAGTCCGGCGTGCCGGGATAATTTTTCTCGATGGACGCCCACGTCGGCGCAAACGGTCCTGGCGCAATCGGCAAATCCAATTTTACTTCGGGCGAATTCGCCAACGCGCCCATCGGCACGCTATCCGGAGGCTGCGGCTTGGAAATCGCCGGCATGGGCGGCAGTGAAGGCAAAGCTGTCGCCGAAACGACGCTTAACAAAGTGCTCCCGTGCGGAGGTAATTCCACACTGAATAATTTTGATTTGCCCAAATCCTTGTGCGCCCAAAGGTCCCGCACTTGCTGGCTGTTGGAGAGGCCGAGCACCTCCGACCAGAGCACATCCAGCTTCAACGCCTTGTCGGTGCGATTGAACAAACCAACCGCTTTGGCACCGCCCGACAACTCTTTCACCCAGATTTCACCGCCAGCCTTTCGCTGAACACAGCGCGCGGGCCGGCCCAAGGCGTCTTGATTGACCGCGAGCACTTCGTCGTTGGTCAACAACGACAAAGTCCAATCATCGAGGTCGGTCAAGTTCGCTCCCAGCATCAGCGGCGACGATGCCAGCGACCACAGCGACATCAGCGTGCGCTGTTCGTCCCTGGTAAAGCGGGTCTGGCGCTCCTTGCCGGCGATGGTGCATTTGATGCCGATATGTCCAAATGGAATCATGTCCGCGTCCGGCCAGTGGCCGGGGCGACCGACGCCCTGCCACGCGGCGATGAGATCGAACGCGTGATTCAGGTCTTTCCAACGATCCCAGAAATCACCGGAGATGCGCCACATATTGGCGTTGGTGCGGATGTGTTCGGCGTAACGAACTTCCGTCGGTCCGGGCGACGTGCTGAAAACAATCGGGCGGCCGCACTTGTCAATCGCGTTGCGGATCATCTCGATCTCATGGGCGCTGTAAGGCACGGACAGGTCGTCCACCTTGATGAAGTCCAATCCCCACGCCGCGTAATGCCGGAATATGGAATCATACCAAGCCTGTCCGGCGGCGGTGTCGCGCACGCCAAACATGTCCGGGCACCAGCCGCAAATGCTGTTCGTATTTCCCGCATCGGCGGCGGTGAAGGCGCTGCCTTCAATCGGCGTTCTGGCCAGCACCGCCTGACGCGGAATGCCGCGCATCATGTGAAAACCAAATTTCAAACCCAGCGCGTGAATCCGGTCGGCAAGCGGCTTGAAGCCCACACCGCCAACGCTGGAAGGAAAACGGTTCGTGGCCGGCAACAACCGTCCAAATTCGTCGGCGGCGAGCCTGACCCCGGAACGCTCCTTGTTAAAATCACGGTCATCAAAGGAAGAAAGGGAATCATACCAGCGCGCATCTATGACCACATATTCCCAGCCATGCGGGCGCAGGAATTTACTCATCGCGGCGGCGTTGGCCAGCGTCTCCGCCTCGGTGATGCTGGTGCCCCAGGCATCGTAACTGTTCCATCCCATCGGCGGCGTCATGGCAACGCAAGTGCCGCCAAGGCTTGGCGGCGCGGATTCCGCATTCAAGACCAGAGGCAAAACAACCAGCAGCAAGGCTAACGTGGATTTCATTCAGTAAAATTCAATTTTGTGTGGCAACTATTGCTTCAGCAACACGCGGTAAAACATGGAATTGTTCGTGGGCGACGCGACCAGCGGCGAGGCCGAAGTGGATGCGCGCGACCACGGGCCGGCTAGGTTTGTGGATTGAAGCAACGTGCCTTGCGGCCAGGTCAGATTCAGGTTTGCGCCGGAGGGCTGACAGCCGACCTGCACCGCCGGGAGTTGGCTACCGTTAGCGAAGAGCAACTGGATTTGCGCCGGCGGCAGCGCGTAGTTGAACACCGCCACTTCATCAATCAATCCGTTGAACGTGCGGCCGGTGGCATCGTAAGCGTCAGTGCCAATCGTGCCGGCACCGGAAAAACCCTGGTTGGGATGCGCGTAGGTATTCGTCGCGCTTTGCTGGCCATTCGTCGTGACCAAATACATTGTCGCGCTGGCCGGCTGAACGACGAGCGCGACGAACGACCATTGATTCGCGGGCGGGGTCAGGCCGGAAGTCCAGTTCCAGGTGTTTTGATCGTTGTTCCAAGTGTAGCCAATCATACCCGTGTTGGAACCAAACGACCCGCCGTAGTTGATTCCCGCCACCGTGCCGCCGCTGCGATAAAAGCACACACCCGCGTAATCCGCCATGGTGCTGAACGGATAGATCCAGGCGGTGATGGTCACGGTGTTCGTGTTCAGGTTCAACGCCGGAACATTGATCCATGAGTTGGTCGTGCCGTTCGCAAATTGTGCCGCAGTGTTAGTCATTTCAAAGCCGAGAAAATCAGGCGGACGCGGTCCGGCAGCGCCCAGCACCGCCGCGCCGGCATTCGTGCCGTTCTTATTTCCGATGGCATCATATAGTAACGCGCCATTTGTCTCGGAAAACCGCCACCAAACTGCGGGCGCGGCGGCGAGCATCGCGGTTTGATACGCCGTGCTCGTGGTGGCGTAGACCGGTTTGGCGCTGGCCTCGACGGATGGCGGGCTTTCGCCGCCGAGCACGGGATTGATCGCAGTAACGGTGTAAAAATAAGTCTGGCCGTTGACGACGTTGGTATCGGCAAACGCGCTACCGGTCAGACCGGTTGCCAGCGGTATCACGGCTTCGCCGCCACTAGCCATGCCGCGATAAATGTTGAACGACGTGCTGCTGGCCGAAGCCGTCCACGCCAGGTTCACGTCCCCGTCACCGGCGGTGGCGGTCAGTGTGGCTGGCGAACCGGACGACACCACGATCTTGTCGAAGTTCGGCGCCAGGCCGGTGGCATTGCCAAACGTCAGCGTGTTGGTGTTGCCGGCGGCGAGTTGAAGATAGGCCGTGATGGACGACGGCTGCGTGTCGCCGCCGGTGGCGGGGAAATTCAGGTTGGTGACGGCACCGCCGTTCACGCTCAACTGCGCCGTGCGCGCCGTGGCGCAGGCATAATAAACATCCACCTCATAAAGTCCGTTCGACGGCGCAGCAACCAGGTTGAACTGAAACGCGTTCACCGGGCCGTTGCCGACGCCGGTGACATACGCGCTGGCCGAAAAGCTCGATGCGTTCGGAACATAGTAAGCATTTCCAGAGAAACTGTTGTAAGCCCACTCGGCCTCGTAAGTGCGCGGGAGATTCCAATCAAATGTGCCAGCCACCTGGAGCAGCACCGAGCCGTGCGCGGGAATGTTCGTCGCCGTGTAACTGCCGGCGAAGGATCCCAGATCGGCGTGCGCCCAGAGATCGCGCACGGTTGCCGTTGAACCGGGCATCAGTCCGACATCCGCCCAGTTCACCGTCATGTTCGCCACACTGCTGGAACGGTTCAGCAACAGCACGCCGTATTGTCCGGAGATATAACTGCCCAGCGGCTTGGCATAGACGTTGTTCGCGACCGGCCGCCCGACAGCGCCCAGCGTATCCTGATCTATGGCGATGGCTTCGGCGTTGGTCAAGGTGGCGAGCGATGCCCCGCTCATCGGCGGCGGCAGCGCGCCGCCCGTGCTGCGGACATCGGTGCCGAGAATCAACGGCGCGCCGAGGATGCACCACATGTTGAAATGCGTCCGCCCTTCGAGGTCGCTGATGCCATACATGCCGGTGCAGCAAAAATCGGGATCGTTCCAATGCCCCGGCGCCTGCGTGAACCACTTCGCCTGATCCACGTCAAATTCGCGGAGAATCGAACTCCACGTCACCGAGCCATTGTAAATGAGGCTGATGTCCGTGCTGACGCGATAGGAGTTGGCGATGCGCGGACCGAATTTCACCGCGTCGGTCTGCGGACACGACAGGCTGATAACCATCGGGCGGCTGGAAGCGTTGTGGGCGACGGCATAAGCCGCGGCGTAAAAATCTCCGGGCCCACAATCGTCAATCTTGACGTAGTCCCATGCCCACGCGGCGAATTGATCCGCATCCTGCTGGTAATAACCAAACATGCCAATTTGATAATTCGTGATGCCATAACCGATGGCACCGATGTCGGAGTAACCGCCCATCAACAAGCCTTTGGCATGAACGTAATCAGAAACGTATTTCATGCCGTGCGGCCAATAAGTATTGGTTTCGGGAAGCAAGTGGCCGCTGGCGTCGCGGCTGCCGCGTCCGGGGGTGGCGATCCAAGTGCCGTCAATGTTGACATATTTGTAGCCGGCGGCGCCGAGACCGTTCGTCGCCATCGCGTCGGCGGTGGAAAAAACAAGGCTTTCGGATGCGCCCAAACCCGCCACGACAAACCACGCATTCCAACCCATCGCCGGCCGGAGCGCGTTGGTGGCGACGTTGAGTTGGGGCAATGGCCAGGTCGTTTGCCACTTCATTTCATTCGCGAGATCGGAAGGCGGCGTGACCTGCGGCCCGGCCTCAATCAGCACACTGTTGAACGTGGCGACGTTCGTCAGCGTATTGTTATGCGCGGTGACGGCGAGTCCGGCCAGAACCGAACTGTTCATGGAAACGGTTTGCGGCGTGCCGAGTTGCGTCCAACTCGTGCCGCTGCTGCTGTAGCTGGCGGTGAAAGTGTTCGTGGAACGGCTCAAGCGAACCCACGTCGGCGCGCTGATCCCGGTCTGGTTGACTTGATAAGTCACGCCACCGGCGGTATAGCGGTAGCGGAACGAAACGCCGTTGCCCGGCGTGATCATGAGCGAGACTTGCGGCGCGTTGGACGCCAGTCCGTCGCGGAACATGATGCCGGATTGTGCCCACGGATCGGAACCGGTTTGCGCCAGCACATGCACTAGGATCATGCCGTCGCCGTTCAGGCTGTTGGTGCAATAGTTGAATTGATCGCCGTTGTTCCAGATGTCGGTGCCGCTGCCGGTGACGGTCCAGACCGTGTTGCTGTCGTAACCGGCTGAACCCGCGAAGGCCGGGGAACCCACATCCACATCGCCCCACCCGGCGGGCAAGGCGGCGTGACTGGAACCGCAGGCCCACAGCAAAAAAACAGCCGCGCCCAAGCCACGGGACAGGGATTTTAGCCGGCTTCGAACATCAACCGCGCGGAAGTTCAATGCGAACCCGACGGATTTCAAGCCGCTGGCTGGAGTGACGCAGACGTTGCGCTCCTTGGTTTGAAATTTGTGGCTGATCATCGAGGTTCATGCCCGGCATCCAAAGTCATTGCAAATTTGAATCCGTAAGCGGGGATGTGTCGTAGTTGTAACCAAGCCCACCGGCAAACAGACCGAGAAGAATCGTTTTAACAGCGGCGGATACGGCGCATGTAAACATGATGGATTGCTGCGATTCGGTGCGGTGCGGAAACGCCTTTTCATTTCCAACCGGGATAACGACAGCCTTGATAAGCATATTAATTTAATTGGGTGAAGGCTGCACAACGATTAAAAGGAAAACCTTCAAGGATTGGCCGGGAACAACCAATGTTGTTTCATGTAATTGTAATCAACGGTGCCTGAAGCCGGTTGGGAGCCAAAAACAGTTAATGTGGCCTGCTGGGCGGCCGTCTGTCCGGTGGAAACTATCGTCGGATCCGTCCATTTGTGATGCTCGGCATGACCATCCGCGAAACTTTCGGTGTTCACATTGCCATGATACATGGCAATGATATCAACAAATGAGATGCTGCCATTATTCCAATCTAATTCGAAGCAACCAATGTTATACCCGCGATCGTCGGCTTGCTCCATAAATGTAAAAGTGTCGGTAGGCCTTTGAATCTGTGTATATTTTACGTAATCCACAATGCCACCCTTGCCTTCGCCGCCCACATTGTCTGTCTTCGCGTAACTGTCGTAGGCCCATTTGACCGGGCTTTGCCCGAGGGTGATTGGAAAATTAAGCCGGACGTCACCCGGGCAGTGATATAACCCCACGCTGGGGGCATACTGGTAAAGCAAGTTATTGGTTTTTAGGCTGGATTGTATGGCATTCAAAGCCACTGTTGAGTTAAACCAAGGAGTGCCGCCGGGGTATGGGTCCGGGTTGGGCGGTCCCCAATAGCCGTCCGCATCGTGGCCGGCGGCCGTTGCTCCCGCTTCCGACCATTGATACGGGCTGGTGCTGCAGGCGTTGACAATCCGGTCGTTGTTTTCGTTGGCATACATCGTGAAGGCGAGGCCGAGCTGCTTCTCGTTGCTCAAACAAGTTGCCAGCGTGGCCTTCAATTTCGCCTGCGCCAACGCCGGCAGGAGCAGCGCCGCCAGGATGGCGATGATGGCGATAACCACCAGCAGTTCGATCAGGGTGAACCCGGTTCGTCCCGGCCTCACCAGGGTTTGTTCAGTCTTTTTTTTCATTTTTAAATGTTCGCTATCCAAAATTATTGCGGGGTGCCGGAACCCAATCAACCGGCACCCCGCTCTCACCCCTGACGGGAACCCGTGCACCCGTCAAATCGTCACGGATAAATCAGCCGGTAATACTCGTTCAGGTTCGT
>Ga0302194_10000276_pt1 | contig 34580 bp, 37 predicted proteins | sample II_Bog_N1_1_FD_200227 | JGI IMG/M metagenome (GOLD analysis project Ga0302194, IMG submission 200227) | Peat permafrost microbial communities from Stordalen Mire near Abisko, Sweden - II_Bog_N1_1 | ecosystem: Environmental > Terrestrial > Soil > Wetlands > Peat | place: Sweden: Abisko...
ATCCTCCCGTTTTTAACCCTACTTTTACTCCCAAAATCTTCCCTACTGGGTAATTTATTTAGATGCTTAAAAAGCATTACAAATGCTATTCTACTCCGCCCTCGTTGCAAACGAGGGCGAGTGGGGGATAATCTGTATATGGTCTAATTGTTCCATATTGTATATCATGCTTTTTAGCTGCGGCATCTACAGGTTTATCTATTATAATTTTCTTTTTGTAAGCATAGCTTACGCCCTACAAAATGAACCTAAGCCCCATCACACTTGCCAACACTTCAGCTTAGCTCCTACGATTACTGCTAACCTGCAACTTACCGCCTACTGGGGTTTTTTAATTTATTAAGCAATTGCTTATTACCTATACCGTATGTTTCATAAATGTATTCAAAATACTTTTTGATAATTTTTAACATACTTGGACGGCTAATATTTTCCATAAAATGACTTTGGTAATTACCATAAAGTTTGGAACTTATCATACTTAATGTAATATCTTCAAAACCTTTAACCGAGTGATACAGGTCTATATATTCTATACAATAGCCTATTATGCGTGAATGTTTACTTATTGTTTGCGGGGTTAATGTTGCTGATAAATGATTGAGATATTCTTTTAGGTATTCTTCCAGTTCTTGCCTAAACATTTCTGCTGCTGATTTTCAATAATTTGTTTTCAACTCCCTCACAAAAGCACCATTTGGTAAACGACCCGACCTACTTATCCATAAAATTAATTAAGCCCTTAAAGGATTTTTTAATATTTTCATTACGAATACACAAACTAATTTTAGTTACATCTGATTGATTTATGTCACATCTACCCCTGCTAAAATTATTCCGTTGAGCATATTCTTTTTGAAGAATATGATTGCTCCAACAAAAATAGTATGCCCCAACAAAATCATTTTCATGAATAATAATAGCAATTCTAATATCTAAAGTGTGGATAGAAGAGTCACAATTATAACTTTTTTCTTCTAATATTTTTTTTATTTTATGACATGTTTTTATATCTCGGATTATTTCATACGTATTTGCTGAATCAGATTTAATCCATTCTTCAAAATCTAAAATATCAAAAGTCAATTCATTTCTTTCAAAAGGAATTGCCTCTATTTCTATAAATACCTTAGAATCTGTTTGGCAAATACTTTTGAAAGGCACACAACATATAGACAATAGTATAAAAATCACTATTATTAGTTCATTCAAAAGTAAACTCTTGCAATTATTTTTTATTTTTTCCACCCTTATCTATTTTTAAATCAGAAGTTTTCGATTTTTCTTTAATTCCAGCGTGATTTGTTCGTTCTGGTTTACCCTTTGTTGCGCGATATTGTTTTTCTGGCCCTCTTTGAACATTTTCTTCCGATTTCCTATCATAATATGGGACTGTTTCCTTAGAATCCGCCTCAAATTTTTTAGGATTAACATCGTAGTCCAAGAAATGGGACAATTCATGGTGAATAATTTCATCTGGTGTTGATTCACTACCAGTTGAATTCATTTTTGCTTTTTCTATTTCCTTCTTTACACCTTCCTTAACTTCATCACTAACTCTATGACTATTTAGAGCTTCCTTCATAGAAGTTATTTTATCGAAATCTTCATTTGATGGAGTAAAACTTGTATGCTCAGGGTCAAACAATATAGTATTAACGGATTCCCCCTTTTCAACTTCAGCGGCTTCATCTGTTTTTGGTATAAATTTATTACTTGCTCCCTTTTCATCCTGTTTTTTATAATAGACATGGACTTCTTCCTTTGTTCCTTCTATTGCATCACATGCCGTAGGTACCCCCGAATCATTAACTTGTTTTAAATTGTCTACAACTGCTCTTACATAATTATTTTGATGATTTTTATATACTTCTAAATCAGATGTTTTATTAAGAGTAATTATTTGCTTTTTATTGTTATCATCTGTATAGTGTATTATAATAATTTTTCCATCAGCATCCTTAAGCAAGATTGGAGAATTCGCTGCAAATGCATAAGTCGATAAAAAAGGGAAATCCATTGCAAGAGGTTCACATGCAAGCCATCTTCCTAATCTTGGGTCATAAACTCTAGCACCATAATCTATTTGATTACCAGCTCCTTTAATCTCATCATCTTTTTCTTGTCCATTGAAGCCGTAACGGTAAGTTAAACTATCATGTGCAATATTAGCTAAAGATTCATTGCCATTTACAAAAGCAGGGACAGAATTTGTATGGGTACTATCTGTGTATTTCATCACCAAGCGATAGGTACGTTCATTCATTGGAGCACCAAACGGTGAATAATCAAACGTATTTACAACATCCGCATCAAAATGGTCAATGGTTGTTCCATCGCTTGTAACAGGTATTTTTCTATCTGTAAATACCGTTAGCACATTACCTAAATGGTTACTTGCTTCGTAATGTTTATTGCCTAATGTTCTCGTATATGGGTTGGCTGTTGGCAAGGCTGCAATTAACTCTATTTGAGTATCATCAGTTCCTAAACGGCTATTACCAAATAAATTACGCTCCGTTACTTTAAAACTGCTTGCCATTGCCGGTGCTGCCAGTTTATAGGTAGTCATTATATTACCCTGTGCATCCCTTACGTAATAGGTGCTTGTCCATTGTGTAGGTATGTCAGTTCCTCCATTTTCAATAGACGTACCATGTGGTTTTACTATTTTAGAAATGCGATTACCACTTGCATCGTAATTAAATTCTAAATCAGGTTTGCTACTGGTATCCGTACGGATAATTTTCTTTATTTTTCCGTAAACCGTCCATGTAATGGAATCAATTTGTTCTTGAGAATCGTGTTTTAAATTTCCGATTTCATCATACTCGTAATTGTTCGCCGAATTGATGGTGCTTGCATTAGCGGTAAACACACCTTCATCTTTGATGTCGTCTGGGGCTAAATTATTGGCAGCAGAGTCATTAACATGGTACAAACGGTTTTGAGCTAATCTTCCTGTTGGGTCTAATTTATAACGGTAAGATAATTTATCAAATATACTTCCCGTTGAATCTGCTCTTTGTTGCCATTGAATATTTCCATTGGCATCTATGTTAAATTTGTTATGATACATACCTGTATAAGTAGAACCACTTTGCCATGTATTAGTAGTAAAATCAAGGTTAGCAAACGCCTTCATTTCTTTTAAACGGTTTAATTGGTCGTATCTGTATGCTGTTCCTTGTGCCATTACTGTTGGTGCTTGGTTGGCAGCAGCAGTATAAATCATTGGTTTTTCAAGGGTAGTTACCATACTTGTGATATTACCATTAAACAGGTCATTCCGTGAATTATTTAAATCACTACCAGCAATTATACTTTCAAAACGGTTAGTAGCCGTGTTCCATTTTAAGCCATCTATGGCTTTGTAATCGTTCGCATGGTAATTTAAGGTATATCCGAAGGCATCTTTAGCAAAAATACTATTAACACTTCCAATAGCACCATCCTTACCTATATCTCTGAGCGTATCAAGGGTATTGGAGTTTACCCCTTTAATCCAGCCTTGCAGGGTGTAGGCATAATCTTCACCCTGCACTTTATTATCTCCATACTCCACTCTCGCCAGCGGTCCATGAAGGTAATAATTAACACCTTTTTTCGGTGTGTTTCCCCCATTTGCCTGTATTCCTTTTTTTAAGAACACCGTTTTTTTATATGTGCCTTTCTCTCTTGACAAAAATTTTTATCTGTTTATAAGCCTTGCTATATCTCTTTATTTAAAGGTGTTTCGGAATCTCGTATATTTTTTATTTTTCTTCCTGCTGTTTTTTTAGCATAGCTAATGTAGTCTTTTTTAATCTGCATTTAAAACTTTTCTGTTGTTTTTTGGGCCTTTCTTTAGATGCCTGCCATTAATAAAGCTATAACTTATTTTCATTATTTGATTTAGCAACATCTTTATTTAACCATTCAATATATTTTGGAAGTTGAGAAACTAAATAATAAGGCAAATTCAATAAATCATATTTTTTACCATTTTGTGTTATTACTTTAGTTATAGATAATTCTCCGGCATAAAAACGAATTGCAATTTTATTAGGCGATTCATCCATAAACAGATGCAATGATTTTAATTTGCCTTCTTTCCCCGATTTTACTTCTATTGGTATTAACTTCCCATCATAAGCAATTACATAATCCACTTCAGCGGTTGATGTTGTTTTTTCTCGAACCCAAAAATTTAATGCACTTAAAGCATTGTAGTTACTTGCTAATAATTCTTGACCTACCAAATGTTCAATCACTGTACCTTGGTAAACATTATTCAAGTCTGTAGTTCCGATTATTTCTTTTTGTATTCCGGCGGCATAGTTCATTAAGCCTGTATCTAATAATTGCAACCGTGGCGATTTTTGTAACTCAGGTATTATAGGCAATTTAGTATTAGTTGTTGGATAGATTAAACTAAGTAGCAATGCTTTTTCCAATGTTCGCAATGCTTCTCCTATTTCTTTTGAACCATAACCAGACTTTCCGAAACCTTGAAACTTAATGCGCTTTCCCGCTTCAAAATAACTTGCTTTTATAACATGTCTGATTATTTGCACTTGTGTGTTGTTATGTACGTACTTCTTTACATCATCCAAGTAAGATGCTATCAGGGAATCGTACAAAGTACCTAAAGCGGTGATGTCTTTTGTTTCCGAATACTCGTTAACTATTTCGGGCATACCGCCAATTAAAGCGTATGTATGAAAAAGAGTTAATAATTTTTCGTGTACAAATGGCTTTAATGGAATGTGATTTATCTGTTCAAATGATTGTAATTCGCCGGTGGCTTCCAAAAATTCAATAAAGGAAACAGGTCTTACAACTAAAAATTCAACCCTTCCAACAGGAAAACTTAATTTGTTATCAAAAATTGTTTCCAGTAACGAACCTGCAGCAATAACTGGTATTTCAGGCATTTGTTCATAAAAAAAACGTAAAACATTAAATGCTTCGGGCACTTCCTGAATCTCATCTATAAACAGTAACGTTTTTTTTCTTTTTGAGTATTCTTTATCTTTCAAAAAAAATAGGGACTGTACCAATGTTTCTAAATCCTTAAAATTCTCAAAGGGTTTACGGTCGGTCGGAAGTTCTAAATTTAAGTAGATGTATTGCTCAAAATTTTGAGCAAACTGATTTACAACCGTAGTTTTACCAACTTGCCTCGCACCTCTTATTACTAATGGTTTTCTATTCTTTTTTTTTGCCCATTTTTCGAGCTCTTGTACTATCGTTCTTTTAAACATATTGCAAAATTAGGGTAATTATTTTAAATATTAAATATAAAATTAGGGTAAATATTTATATTATTTGATTCAAAATTAGGGTAAAATGATGTACAGCGAATTTCGATTTTTGTGTACAGTTCTGTAAACACAAATAAAATCAAACAAATTCAATTATAAAGTGAGCAGGCTGGCGAGCAATATTTTTAATTAAACTTGCTCACTCAAATCGCCAGAGGTACATTCTCTGTTGCTTTTTAGCTGTTTGTCAAATTGTTTTAATAGACTTCAATAGTCTAAAAAAGAACATTTTTTGGCGAGCAATTTTCTAAAACAAGCAATATGAAAAACAATCAAAAATTTAGTGTTCTTTTTGGGGTAAACAAACAATGGCAATACAAAAAGATATACCTAGACAATATAGTCATTGCTTATCGGCATTAGTTTTTAAGGAGTAAAAAATAGGATTTTGAATTATGGTTAATTTGAATTATGTTTTTTATTGAAAAAAATATTTATCAATCGGGCAGCAACAATTTTTATTCCTGCCGTATTTTTTGAAACAACGCTTGTTACGCCGATTTGCAAAAGTGTTCCCAATAATTGGGTTACCGGATTATGAGTAGTGCCTATAGCAACTTTTTTAGAAAGATAACCTGCAGCAATACTTAATGTTGTGTCGATAATATTTTCCTTTAAATCAGGTGTTGCTACCAATCCTTTAATTGAATTTTTGATTATGTTAACAGGTTGTAGATTTTCATACGTATTATAAGCTTGCTCTTTCAGCAACATCAATTCGTTAGTTTGTTCGGTTTCTAACAATTGAATGGCATTTTTCAAATCTATTACTGTTGTGATATTTTTCATCTGTAGATAATTTATTTTTTGGCGGTTAAATAATATAACCATGTTATCTGCATTAACTGTTTATGCTCAGGAAAAATTGTGATTTATACCTGATTAGTTGAGTAATTGCGTGATGATTGAATTATTTATACGTGTTTTCACAAATGGATGAATGAAATATAAAACAATTCCAATAATACCGTAAAATCCGGCTACTATAAAAAATCCATAATAATTATGACCCAGCAAATCTCCCAACAATAGCGCAACAGCAGTAGTTAATGTAAATGCAAAAAGCGAAAGAACGATAACAAAAAAAAGACGAGAAATAAGTGATGATGTAACAGCTGATGTTTGTTGCAGGGATTTTAATTTAAGAAGTTGAAAGGTAGTTTTTCCATACTTCTCAGCTCTTGCTATAAGGGGTTCAATTGAGCTTAATGTAGTTTCCATGATACCGTTTTTAATAACAGTCGGGAAACAAAATCCCGACTGTTGATTGTTTTGAATACTTTTTAATTAAACTTTTCTGCCTTCACTTTTCCATCGTTTTTAAATTCATTAGCCTTTTCTTTCAGTGCTTCAGCTTCTTTTTTAATTTCTTCCAAAAAGTTTTCGAACTTATCTTTCAATCCATCAGTAAGGTCATCACCTTTAGATAATATTTTTTTTCTTGTTTCGCTTCCTTTGTCGGGGGCAAAAAGTATCCCTAATGCTCCGCCTACTGCAGCACCTAATAATAAGGCTCCAACTAGTTTTACTGTGTTGTTTGGTGTTTCCATTTTTTTTGTTTTTAAATTGTTAGTACTATTAATTGTTTTTAAAATATTTTCATCGTTAATGTTAAACATCCGCATAACCCTTACTATACAACGAAATAAATGTATTATAACTTTGTATCATCTTTGCTATGTAATTTCTATTAGCAATGGCAAAGCGACTTTCTTCCTAAATAAAAATTTATCATTATTTTAATGTCAAATTGCTTATAACAAAATAATAAGAATGATTACAATAAGGATTACTGCGCCAGCCGAAATATAAATCCCACCACCAGTTGCCCGAAGTTGCTGTTTGATTGCACCTACTTCTTTCCGTAATTGCTTTTTTTCAACTGGTTTCAGTTCCGATTTATCCATTTCTTTTATCTGATTTAACCTGTTTAATAAAGCATCAACCGATGTATCATCTAAAGATTTTAAAGTAGAAACAGATAGCGACTTTACATAAATAGAAGCCTTCAATTGAAGTGGTTGCATTATTAATGACGCATATAGTATCATTAAACAAAGAGTAATTTTTTTCATGTTTTTTGATTTATATTATTATTGACTTATATAGCATTTTTGCCTTGAATAATTCTGAGGATTACGGCAATTGCGGCAATAACCAATAATATATGAATTATTCCGCCGGCACTATATCCAATAAACCCTATATCCCAAATGATGACTAATATTACTGCAATGATATAAAGTAAATTGCTCATGATTTTTTTGTTTAGTTATTGATTATTTTCCCTTTTTTGTTTTATCAGCATTTATATCAATCCCGGTTCTGTCAGGGTTTGTTTCTCTTTTAGGTTTATCAAATTTGTTTTTTCTGTCAGAACCTGTAGATCTATTTTGCGTCGCATCGGCATTATTATCGGTTCCTGTTTTGTCCGCATTAATGTCTATACAAGTACTATCTGCTTTTTTTTCAGAAGTAATAGGATTTTCTGGTTTTTCTTTTTCGTTTAGGTTCATTTTACTTATTTTTTTATAATTATAATAACCGCAATAACCACAAGACTAGAAGTATAAGTGCTACTACTAATAACAGATAAATTAATCCGCCAAGTCCAAAGCCACCTCCTAAAACACCAATTGCCCATAAAATCAATAACGCCAAGATGATAATCCAAAATAAACTTAACTCATCTCTTTGGGGTAATGCATTGTTGCTTTTAGGAGTTTCAAAAACGATGCGTTTCATTTGTGCAGCGCGTTTTTCAACAATTTTTGCTTGTATCGCCTGTAATTGCTTTACGTGTTGTTTTGAAATAGTTTTGTAGGATCTTTTTTCATTGCTAACAATAAGCGGACTATTTTCGGCTATTGCTTTATTAGTTGTTTCTTCCTTTTGGACTGCTTGTAAAGGATTTATTTTAGGAAACTTTACAGTTTTATGCTCACCATTAGATACCGTTGTAGATTGTTTTCCTTTATTGTGCGAAATATAGTAACCATTGTTATAATGCCGTTTCATAACCGACATGTTCGACTTACAGGAAGTAAATAGTATACCAACTATACTACAAAAAATGCTGAATTGAATTGTTTTATTTTTCATGTGTATATAATTTGTTTTTTAGTTGCCATATTAAAACCTGTAACCTATTGTCCCCTGATACCAAACATTTTTATAACGAGGCGTTGTAGAAGTTCCATCTCCATTATTATTTTGAATATCCCAAGCTGCTCTGGCACCTATTACCAAGTGATTTAAAGTAATATCAACTCCACCAACAAACCCCATTATATTTTTGCGAATATTGTCATTTGAAAATACTTTTTCTTGAGAGTAGCTGGTTGTTGTAGTCGTGAATACATCAGTTTGTTTCATCAAATAAGAGTATTGAGGTCCTGCCAATAACGTTAAGAATTCACTTGGTTTAAATGCAACTAAAAGAGGAACATCAATAAAATTAGTTGTACGAGTAAAGTTGTAAGTGCTACCAAGTAATGCACCAGTTGCCTGAAATCCTTTTTGAGAAAACAACACTTCCGGTTGCACACCTAAATATCTCCCAATTGGAATGGCTAAAAAAGCACCTCCGGCTACTCCAAATTTTGGATCAGTTTTAAATTGTTCACCTTGGGCATCATATACGTTCGAGTAATTTCCTCCTATTTTTAGACCAAACGTTAATTTGCTTCTAAAATCGATAGTATCCTGAGCATTGATAGTGTTATAAAAACTTATAACAGCTATTAACATAAATATTTTTTTCATTTTTTTTGTTTAAGATTTGTAATGTTATTTTAAATTTTTTTTAACTACTTAACATTTTTAACTGTTAAATCACTGAAGGCTTTTCCCAATTCATCCATGTCATGACTGAATTCCATTTTAAACTTTTCCCAGTTCTCTTTTCCTTCTAATTTATAATTATCCATTTTCAATTTCATGTCGCTATTCCTTTTTTCCAGCTCAGCTAATTTCTTTTTATAGTCAGCCTTTACTTCTTTTTTTTCGTCTTTTATTCTCACATCAAACTCTGCAATTGCTTTATCATTGGCTGCAATTTTATCATCTGTTTCTTTTTTATAATTTTTCTCATCTTCCAAATATTGTTCATTTGCTTTTGCCAAATCATCATTGGCTTTTATTACATTTTCTTGCGCATTTTCTACTTTCTCCGAAGGAGTGCTACAACTCGTTACAACTGTACTTGTTATAAGTGTTAAAGCCGATAGTACTAAAATTGATTTTTTCATTTTGTGTTGGATAATTGGAATTTAATTAAATAATAAACTGTAAATGATATGGGATCTATAATTCAGAAATAATTTTATTTATTTCATCTTTTGTTTTGCCAAGCTTAGCTTGAAGTCTTCCAAGCATTTCCTCTTGCTTGCCTTCAACTAATAATACATCACTATCAGTAAGTATTGCAAATTTTTGTTTTAACTTTCCCTTTGTTTCGTTCCAGTCACCTTTTAATTCAGTTAAATTTTTCATGTTATTTATATTAAGTGTGAATTAATTTTCACTTGACAAAGGTGCACCACAAATAACCTTTATGTGTTACAAAACTTTTGTAATATGTTACATCATTCACACATCAATGAATAAATTATAAATAACAAAACCGCCATCTTTAAAAAAAGATGACGGTTTTTATACTCATTTACAAAAATTAATTTTTTACGATAATAAATTCTGTACGTCTGTTTTTTTGATGTTCTTCTTCCGTACAATGTGAAATAACTTTTCCTTCACACGTACAATCGTTTACCAATCGTGTTTCGCCATATCCTTTTCCGTAAATACGGTCAGGATTTGTAATTCTTTTCTTAATATACCAAGCAGATACTTTTGCTCTGTTATCAGATAATATCTGATTGTATTCCATAGACGCTCTGCAATCAGTATTGGCACGCAATTCAACAACCATGTTGGGATATTCATTCATTATTCCCACAATATAATCTAATTCAACTTTGGCATCTGGGCGGAGATTGTATTTATTCAAATCAAAATAAATTCTGTCGGGTTTAAATTCCAGTATTTTCCCCAAATCTGCACCAACAACAATTTTAGCTGCTATTACTTCTTTTTTAGTTGACAGTATAACATCGGCTTTCACAATTATATCTTTACTTAATGTATTAGTAAGGGTAACCCCATCAATAAAATTTTCTTTTTTGCCAATCAGTTTAAATTGTTTGTCGGCATCCACTAAAAAAGTAAATGCTGCATCATCAGCGGTCGTAATTGAGTCAATAACTTTTCCTTTATCATCAAATAGCGTAATGAATGTTTTTGGAATAATAGAGCCATCATTAGTCTTAGCAATACCTGATATCTTCTTTCCAACTTCGGGCATCTTTAAAAAATCTACCGCATATATATCATCATCCCCATTACTACCATTTCTGTTAGAAGAGAAATAGCCATTCGTTATTTTTCCATTTGCTATTGCAGCAAAATCATCATATTGTGTATTTAATGGAAAACCCGCATTTTGTGAATGACCAATTTCAGAACCATTAACAGAACACATAAAAATATCCAAACCACCTAAACCAAATTGCCCGTTTGAAGTAAAAAATAATGTTCCCCTATTTTGCTCAAAAAACGGGAATAACTCGTCTCCTTCGGTATTTATTTTATCGCCCATGTTTTCAGGTTTGCCCCATGTTCCTTTATCATCTCTGGATATTCTATATATATCCGCTTTTCCAAATCCGCCCGGCATGTCGCACGAAAAATACATTGTTTTTCCATCAAGCGTTAATGCAGGATGTCCAACTGAATACTCTTTATTGTTAAGAAAAAAAGGTTCTGCCTTAGACCATTTTCCATCTTTTAAGGTGCTAAAATATATTTCAATTCTAATTATTTTATCTTTTCTTTTTGCATCATGATTATTACTTGTAAATGCCATAAAAGTACCGTCGTTACTATAACTTGCAGGTCCATCATTTAATTTTCCATCCAAGCGTTTTCTGAAAATTTTGGGCTTTTTTAATTGTGCGCCATCCATTTCCGAAACATAAATGTCTAAAAAGGGTTTCATACTCCAGTTGTCGTTTCTAACAATCATTTTACCAGTTGACCGACTCGACGTAAAAACAATTTTATCTTTATAATAACATGTTCCAAAATCATCGTCATTGGTATTAATATCCATACGATAAACTTTATAATAACCTCTATCACTAAGCAGTTTAGGTAATTCATTTTTGTGCGCAACATAGCTTTTTGCACGCAAATCATCAGGTTTTAATGCAGCAAATTTGCCCATTGCCGTATCTGCTTTATCGTATTTTCCGTTCATTTTTAAAACCATTGCATAGCTGTAATAATCCTCCGGACTTAATTCTCGGGTAATGTTAATCAGTTTTGAATATTCAATTTCAGAGGCTGCATTCTGATCAAGATTGTGATAGCTTTCTGCCAATCTACGCTGTCCTTCTATACTCAGTTGTTTAGTATGATTATAACTATCAACGGCTTTACCAAAGGCATAAATGGTATAATATTTATCTCCTTTCAATTCCTTATTTGACTTTACTTGCGCCAATGCATTTATGCTGATTCCAATCCCAATAGCTAGGGGGATAATAATGGAAGTAACTAATTTTTTCATGGTATATGTTTTTATATTTTGTAAAAAATGTTAGAAATATCTTGGTGAATGAATTTGTTTTTTGCTACCGTAAATAAAATCATATCGTAACATTAACTCATGGCTTCCCTGATTATATACAGATGTTTTCAGACCATAAGACCAATCGTATGAATACCCCAAATGAAATTGATTGGTAATATCAAATCCTATTAATGCGCCGGCTGCATCACCTGAACGATACATGATGCCTAGCGTTAATTTTTTTACAATGATGAACGATGCTGTAAGATCGGCTTGAATAGGAGCTCCAGCAGTTACTTTAATCAATGTGGTAGGTTTAAACGCCAAATTATCGCTTATTTTAATAACAGTACCTGCAATTAAATAATAGGTTCTTTGTTCCTTTCCTATCAATGTACTTCCATCGGCATTGGTAACGATTGAATAATTGTTCTGTAATAAACTTGGAGCCGAAATTCCTGCATAAAAACGTTCTCTTGAATAGTATGCACCAAAACCAAAATTAGGAATTACACGATTATTGATGTTGTTCTGAAACGTTGGATCTGTTTGCTGATCAAGATTTAGCGAACTTAATTGTGCCTGAAACAAATTCATTCCTCCACTAATTCCAAGTGCCAATTTTGATTTTGCAGTTAATTGCATTTTGTATGCAAAATCAACCACTACAGATGTACTATTTGTAGCCCCTATTTTGTCGTTCACGACTGAGAACCCTAATCCTAAATGTTGATTTTTTAACGGCGCATGGGCTGTTAATGTTTGAATTACAGGCGCACCTGAAAACCCAACCCATTGTGTACGATATAATCCTGTTACTGTTAATGCGTCTCTGCTTCCGGCATAAGCCGGATTAATTACCAGCGTATTATACATATAATGCGTGTACATTGGTACTTGCTGAGCACTTACCGTCAAACTTCCAAGAGTTAAAAACGATATGATGGATATTTTTTTAATTGTTTTCATTTTGTCTTTTATATTTCAAAATTGTTTTTTTCGTTTTGTAATTTTATTTATTCAAGTAAATAGTTCCTTTAAAAATATCTGAACCATCACCCAAATCAAGCACATAGAAGTAAGTACCTATGGGCAATTCATCTCCGCCTACCTTAACACCTTTGGTAGATTTCCCATCCCAGGTATTTTGGTAATTATTTGCGCTAAATACTTCGTTACCCCAACGATTATAAATTGAGAATGTATTTGCGGGATAGTTGTTAATACCTCTTACCACAAACAAATCATTTATTCCATCACTATTTGGAGAAAAGCCTTCCGGAATATTAAAATCAGTTGGTTGTGTTTCAATGGTTGAAGTATTATTTCCTGTATTGGTATCAACATCATTACTATTTATTATTGCAGTATTAATATAATTTCCTTTTGCAATTAACATCGCCGTTATTGTTAATGTTTGAGATGTTGAATTATTAAGCGAACCGATTGTCCAAACACCTGTAGAAGGATTATACATTCCGGCTGTTGTTGTTGAAGAAACATAAGAGTATCCGCTTTGCAAAGAGTCTGTAACTAACACACCTGTTGCATTATCCGGTCCGTTATTATTTGCAACAATTGTAAATATTACATTATGCCCAATAATTGGATGAGAATTATTTACCGTTTTAATTACACTTAAATCAGCACAATTATTTATAACAACTACAGTTGTTACAGGAGCAGAAACACAACCATTACTTGAAACAGTTAAAGAGTACGAACCTGCATTTGCGGATGATGCAGCAGCTATAACAGGGTTCTGCGCAGATGATGAATATCCGTTTGCACCTGCCCAGTTATAAATCCCTCCGGAAACTGTTTGTGCTGTTAGGTTTATCGGACTGCCAATACAAACAGGCGTGTTAACATTTGCAACAGCAATTGGTATTAGATTTATTGAAAGGGTTACATTAATTGAAGTATCTTTTGGTATACATGTTCCGCTAACTATGGCGTTGTATTGGGATGATGTATCGGAGAGTGTTACAGCATTTATGGTAAGTGTTGCAGAAGTTACACCTGAAACATTAACGCCATTGCTTAAAGGTATACTTCCTTTTCTCCACTGATAAGTAAGCCCTGTACCTATTGCAACTACCGTGAAACTGGCACTACTTCCTACACACACAGCAACACTTGAGGGTTGTAGAGTAATGGTTGGAGCAGTATTGACTGCTAATGAAAAATTAATAGAAGTATCTTTTGGTGTACATATTCCGCTTACTATAACATTGTATTGTGATGATGTATCGGATACTGTTGCAGCATTAATGGTAAGTGTTGCAGAAGTTGCACCTGAAACATTTATGCCATTGCTTAAAGGTGTAATTCCTTTTCTCCATTTATAAGTGAGCGCTGTACCTATTGCAGCTACCGTAAAACTAGCAGTACTGCCGGAACACACAACAGTACTTGCCGGTTGTAAAGTAATGGTTGGAGCAGTATTGACTGCTAATAAAAAATTTAGTGAAGTATCTTTTGGTGTACATGTTCCACTTACTATAACGTTATATTTTGATGATGTATCTGATATTGTTGCTGCATTTATTGTAAGTGTTGAAGACGTCACTCCTGAAACATTTACATTGTTGCTTAAAGGGGTAATTCCTTTTCTCCATTGATAGGTAAGCCCTTTTCCGTTTGCTGATATTATAAAGCTGGCGGTACTTCCTGAACATACTGTTTGATCAATAGCCTGTACAATGATATTAGGAGCTGCATTAACTAATAAAGAAATATAAATTGAAGTATCATTTGGTAATGAAGTTCCTGTTACAATAACATTATAATACGAAGATGAATCCGAAATTTTTAGAGGATTAATATTAAGCGTAGCTGAATTCACTCCTGAAATAGTTGGTCCATTGATTAGGTTTACTTTTCCTTTTCTCCATTGATAGGTAAGATTAGTTCCGGTAGAAATTACCGTCAGATTTGCTGAATTTCCCTGACATATTGTTTGATTGCCGGATTGAAACGTAATAACCGGTGGCGTGCAACTGGAAGTTGCAGTTAATCCTGTAGTTGTTATTGCTCCGTTCATTGTAAGTGCTCTGCCGTTAAGTACAACACCTGTATTAACTAAATTAATAGCACCAACCGGAACAATTATTGTCCCGCAAAAAACAGAATAATTGTTTATGTCCACCTGACCCTGAACCATCCAGAATACATTTTTTGCCTGAGCACCATTTATTAAATTCACTTTTGAATATGTGCTTGTTGAAAGTGCTCCTGCAAGTATTTTAATGACAAATACACCATTCGGATTATTTTGTGCATCTAAATAAAGTGTATCTGTAAAAGTTGCAGCCCCATTCATCACATACGTATGTGGTGTAAGCACTAAATTATTTCCAAACTGTGCGGGATAAAGTAAAGTAATATCAGGAACCAAAGCATTTAGCGTATCATACGCATTTGACAAATCTATTGCGCATTGAATGGTAGAAGCATCCTGAAGAGAATGCAATGTTCCGGTTACATAAGCAGGAAGCCAACCCGTAATAGCATCACCATTATTGTTTTTTCCAACATCACCTGTAATATTAGTTGGTGCTGTATTCGCAAGTGCTCCAATACTTGAAAATACTGTATAACAGCCTGCAGAAGCCAAGTTGGGAGCTTTAGGTCCTGTAAGAGGAAGGCTGCCACAACCTAACGGTATATGTCCTAAAAGTCCGTCAATATTGATAGCGCCAACCGTTGTAAGCAATCTTCCTTCCAGAGAATCAAGTACACCGGTAGTAATAGCACCGCCACTAATTATATTTCCTTTCATTACAACACCTGTAGCGATACCTACCATATCCGTTACTTCCCAATAAACATGACATGCCAGTGCTCCGTTAAGTAATATTACTTTTGAGTTTGCAACTGCGTTAAAGGTTCCTCCAATTTTTATGATAAATTCTGCATTCGGATCACCTTGTGCATCCAAATACAGATTTAAGTTTTGTGTTGCTGAACCGGGTATAGAATAAACACCTGCAATAAGTGTTTGACCATTACCAAGCGTGCCCGAAGCAGGAAAAAAGTTTACAGTTCTAGCATTTATTTGCGTTATAGCATTTGACAAAGCCGATCCTGCATCTGTAGTTGCTGCATCAACACCGGGATGCATTACCCCATTTACATTTCCAAAGCCGGTAATAGCACCGCTTATTTCATAACCTACGTCACCAATAAGGTGCGAGTGAGAACTTGCATTATCGCCTACTGCTCCTGCTTCTGTAAAAATTACAAAATTAGTAGCAGCGCCTAAGTTGATTGCTTGTCCGAAATTTATCTTTGGGAGTGATAATAAACTAATGAGCATAATAGCCATTAGTGAAATTTTATTTTTCATAGTAATTGTATTTATTTTGTGAATTCATTTTCACGGTACAAACATCCGCAGCAATGAAATGGTAAGTGTTACACAACTTTTTCAATAAGTTATATGATTCACACTTTTAGTTATTTATTCGTGAGCGTTTAAAATCTCATCTACAACTAATCTATAAAGGAGAAGGGCGTACGGAATATTTATTATAATAAAAAGAGCGCCTTCATTTTGTAATGAAGACGCTCTTTTAAAAATGAATAATTGACTATTGTGTCAATACTTATTTTTTTACTGCTTGGCTTTTTAAAACTTCTCTTTGTGCTTCGGCAGCAATAGTTGAATGTCCGTGAGCCTTAATTGTACTGCTTGCAGCTTTGTCAAGGTTTCCTGCTTCTTCGTGTTTAGCAGCTTCATGATGACTTTTAGCAGCTTCTTCTAAGTGTGCTGCTGCTTTTTTGTGATTTTCAATAGTGTTCATTTTTTTTGTTTTATGTTGAGAATACATTTTCACAACGACACAAAAGTCGGACGCTTTGAGAGCAAATGTGTTACACAACTTTAAAAAAAACTTGCATCATTCACATATTCTATTGAAATACTTCTTTAACAATTGAAGATGTATTTACATGCAAATTTGTTAATTGTTTTTCTATTTCTTTTATCATTGGCGGTGGTCCGCATACATAAAAAAACTTATTGATTCCATCGCTATTTGCTTTAATAAACTCTTCGGTAATCAATCCATTTGCATACCCTTCAGCTTTTTCATCTGATAAAATATTGATGAAATTAGTTCCCAATAACTTTTTAAATTCCTGTTCAAGTATAATGTCGGATTTCGTTTTGTTTGCAAAGATGAGTCGGTTATTGCCTATTTCATTTTTTGACTGAAGGTATCTGAGGATAGAGATAAAGGGTGTAATTCCGGCACCACCGGCAATAAATACGCCTTCGCCTTTGTAAGCAATTGCACCAATTGGATCATGCAAAATTAGTTCATCATTTTTTTTAAGTTGTAATAACTCATTGGTAACACCATGATGCGAAGGGTATGTTTTAATTGTAAACTCCAGGTAATCATTATTAGGGATACAGGTAAAAGTGAAAGGACTTTTTTTATTTTCCCAATCACCTTTGTTGATTATAACTTTAGTAGCCTGACCAGGTATAAAGGTATATCCAAAAGGTTTTTCAGTTACAATTTTAAGTACATCGTGATTTATTTTTTCAACCGATATCACTTTTACAATATATTGTTTTAGTGTGTTAACAGGATGTTCTAATATGTATTTATTCAATATAGAACTCAAAGAATCATAATAGGCTTTTAAATTTGTTTGTGTTATATCAGGATGTTTTTCATCAGGAATGGTAACAGGCATTTCATCAAGGTATTTAGATAGCTCGGGGAACTTATCCTTTATCTTCATTGTAATTGCCAAAATTTTTGCGTTTAATTCGCTTTCAGTTTCCATGTTTAATTATGTTATTTAATTGGCTAATGTTTCATCATTTTCTCATCAATCGTGATATTTAAACCTTTTGCGATTGACATTCCCAATTGCATATCCATGCGAAAGAAATGACATAACTGGCGATTTATAATTTCATCTTTTTTTTCTCCTGTGATGCCGCTCATAGAGAATATAATGTTGCTTGCAAGATTTTTTTTGTCCTCCTCATCCATTACATCCCGATATAAAATACCTGGCTGTGTATAATGGTCATCATCGTTTTTGTTACGGTCGAACCAGTCTGCAATATTCGATTCTAATGGCATTGCCGATTCTTTGTAACTTCCGTCAACTACTATATCATCAAAACTATTAGGACGGTAATTAGGACTAGCTCCTCCGTTATCACCCATTTGCATGTGCCCGTCGCGCTCATAATTATTAACAGTGTAAGGGCATTTGTTTATCTGAATTTGTTCGTAATTAACGCCCAAACGATAACGATGTGCATCAGGATAAGAAAGTAAACGACCCTGTAACATTTTATCAGGAGAATACCCAATACCATCAACTACATTTGCCGGAGCAAAGGCAGCTTGTTCCACATCTCTAAAATAATTTTCGGGTAATTTATTCAGTTCCATCGTTCCTATTTCAATTAACGGAAACTCTTTGTGACTCCAAACTTTTGTAACGTCAAATGGATTGAATTGAAATTTTTTTGCCTGTTCATCGGTCATCACTTGCAGTTGCAATGTCCACTTAGGGAAATCTTTTTTTTCAATCGCCTCAACTAAATCACGTTGTGAATGATCGGGATCAATACCTCTCATTTCATTGGCTTCTTTGCCTGTAAAATTTTTTATACCCTGCATTGTTTTTAAATGAAATTTTACCCATACTTTTTCATTGCTGTTATTAAACATAGAAAATGTGTGACTGCCATAACCATGCATATAACGATGAGAAAAGGGTGTACCTCTGTCACTCATCAATATTATTACCTGATGCAAACTTTCGGGATTCCAACTCCAAAAGTCCCACATCATGGTTGGACTTTTACAATTTGTTTTAGGATCGCGTTTTTGTGTATGAATAAAGTGAGAAAATTTTTTTGGGTCTTTGATAAAAAACACTGGCGTGTTGTTACCTACTAAATCCCAGTTTCCGTCTTCGGTATAAAATTTAAGTGCAAAACCACGTGGATCTCTTTCGCTGTCAGCACTTCCTTTCTCTCCGCTCACTTGCGAAAATCGTGCAAACATATTCGTCTGTTTACCAATTTCAGAAAAAATTTTCGCCTTCGTGTATTTGGTAATATCCTGTGTTACGGTAAAGGTGCCAAATGCGCCAGAACCTTTTGCATGAACAACTCTTTCTGGAATTCGTTCACGATTAAAGTGCGCCATATTTTCATGCAAAAAATAATCTTGCAACAAAATCGGTCCCCTGTTACCAACCGTCATTGAATTTTCAAACTCAGTGTATGGCCTGCCACTTGCAGTTGTTAATTTTTTATGTCCCATTTATAATTGGCTATTTGTAGTCTGCGATTCTTTTAATTGTTCAATTAATACATTCCGATAATTTTCTGTTTCGTTAGTTTTGGATACTGCTGCACTGTTTGTTGAATAAATCTGCATCATGAGCTGAACGATGTCATCCATTATTGCATTTGATTTACTTAATAGACGATGCAGAATTAATTGGCGATTTTTCATTTTTTTGAAGTTGTTTATTAACAAATACTAAATTATACTTTGACTGGATCAGTATGAGCGTTTAACACAACCCGCTACTTTTTATTATTCACGTTCAAATCTTTCAGCTCAATACTAATTACGTTTACATCGTGATTTATTTTTGTTTTAAAGCTTTCCCACATCACCTTCACTTCCTCTTTGTATTCATCCATTTCTTTTCTCAGATCGTTGTTGTCTTTTTCTAAACTCATTACCTGTTTCATCAATTTGGCATTGGCATTTGGAATACCCTTTATTTTTTTAATCCTTATTTCATTTGCTGCTATTTTATTTTCAGTTTCAGTTTTAAACTTCGTCCATTCATCAGGACGTTCCACTTTCTTTAACTGTTCAGTTTTAACAGAATCTGGAGTTGGTGTTTTCATCACATCAATAGTATCCTTCATCATTAACTTTTGCGCTTTCACATTTTCAAATGCGTCATCAGCCTTTTGTTCATGTGATTCGCAGGCAATCAGCACCATTGCAAAAATGTAACTTGCTATAATTATTGGAGTAACTCGGTTCATAGTTTTTATTTATTTAGTTTGAAGTGATTGTTTTGCATGATGTTCATTTTCCCATTGTTCCATTGTAAATATTTGTTTGTACGATTTTGGTTTAAGTCCCTGACTTCCTGAATAAGGATGGTCGAGCATAATAATCGTAAAAAAGAACATTGCGATAAACACTCCAAGCATGGCGTTTAACAGGATGTGCAGACGTATGTTTTCTATATCCAGCAACATGGCACAGATAATTGTTATAAACGCCCCAAATATCATTGGCAACCACATGGGTGGAGAAATTTCTGTTTCCATAGAAGTGGTACGAAGTCCTCTGCAAGTGGCTAATTCATTCAAATGGTTGAACATTTCTGCAACCAATTGTACCTGAAACGGCGTTTTAGGATTGAGGTGTTCCATTTTATAAAAAACACGGTTAAATGATTCGGGCGTTTTACGGCTTTGCTGCATGTGTTCCATATTGGGGAATTCTTCATCTACTACATTATATACAAAATCAAGGTACACCGTCATTAATAGTTTTGATTCCAATGTATCAGGATAGAACTTAATGTCGCGGTATAAACCCATCGCAGAACTACCTTCTTTACTCACATTTCCCCGCGTTTCGTTTAGCTGATCCCATACCACCAGCACAACAAAACTTAGCAATAAGGCATAAAAACTGGCAATGGCTAAAAAGAGGAAACCTGTTACTTCATTATGCGAACGAAGAACTTGTATACTAATATGTTTACGGAAAAGATGTGTAGCCAAACCAGCAAACACAGCTCCGAAAGCTGTTATTAAGATAAAAAACAACACCGGAGATATTTGAAGCATGTAATAGGTAATAGCCATTGTGCAAGAGTTTTGTTAAGGTTTTTAATCTCTTGCAAAGTTGCGATTTAGTGTGCATGTTAGTGTTACATAACTTTTGTTAAAGGTTACAGAATTCACACATTTTTGAATAAATTTACAAATCCTTAGAAAGATAGAGTATAATCAGTATCTTGACCAGCCGGACAGACTACAATTTTTAATACACAGCCATTTTAAATTTTACAATCTAAAAATTAGTTTATGAAAATATATGTAAAAAACATGGCATGTGAAAGTTGTAAAATTTTTGTTAAAGATGCCTTGAAAGAACTTGATATTGTAACAGTAAAAGTAGAATTAGGAGAAATAGAAACCAAGGAAGATGTTTCTGATGCAGACAAGAAGGAACTTAACAAAAAAATAAAAAAGGCAGGATTAGAACTATTAGAAAAAAAACAAGGTGTTTTAATTGAGAAAATCAGAAAAGTTGCAATCGATTATATTTACAAGTCAGACGGAAAACCAAACATTAAGTTTTCTGTTTTGCTCAGCGAGGAACTAAATCATAATTATACATACTTGTCCAATTTTTTTTCGGAAGTAGAAGCTACTACAATAGAGGAATTTATCATTTCGTTAAAAATAGAACGAATAAAAGAGTTAATTATTTTTGGAGAAGATAGCATTTCAGAAATTGCAAATAAATTACATTACAGCAGCGTTGCGCATTTATCAAACCAATTTAAAAAGGTAACTGGGTTAACACCTTCACATTTCAAAAAGCTCAAAGAAAAAAGAAGAATCACCATTCAGAATATTTAGGCACTACGTGTCGCGATATGTTTTCCTCTTAAGTCAATCAATACTTTCTCTTTATTTATTATTTGGTGTGGAAGTCTATCCAAGTTCCATGGGTAAAGTGGTTTAGTGCAATACGAGTTGTTTTTTTGGCATGTGTTTAATTATAGCAACATATTTTTCAGAGAAAATTATTCCACCTGTTTCTTACAAATTTCTGTCCCCCACTTAATTTTACCCCAAATTCGTTCATAAAAAAAATAACCGATTGTAGTGTACATATTACTCACTAGCATAAAACCAAATGCAACTTTTATTTGTCCGGTAAATAAATAAATAGAAACAAAATCAAGAATTAAAATAACCGCTCTATATGTAATTGTTTTTACAATTGATCTGCTAAATGTTTCCTTTGTGATAAGTATAGTGGGAAGAAGTTTTTCTATCATCGAACAATCTATTAATAAAAAGAGGTGATTAACGTGGAATTACTTTCAGAACTATTAAAACAATTACAGCCATCGAAACAACGGTGGCAATAAATATTCCGGTGTATTTTGGCAAGCCGAATTCTCTTCCCATTTTGCGTAAGGGTTCTGAAATTTTCCAGTAAATATCAGCAATTACATTTCTCTTAACATTGCTGTCTTTTATAATATAGTCAGCAGCTCCTGCACGAAATGACTCAATCACTTTTTCAATATTATCGTTATAAGACAATATGATTACTTCCGTTTTAGGATTAATTAGTTTTATAGACTTCACCATTTCATCCTTCCTGTCGGGTTTTTTAAAGGAAACCAATATAACGAACCGAGTGTTTTCGTCCACCTTTTTTAAACAATTTTCTTCGGTATGAAATGTAAAAATGTTTACACTTTTACCAAATCTTTTTGCAAGTGTTTGTTTAAGCTCTATGTCCATTTGTTGATTTTCGTCAACAATAAATACATTCATTCCTTGATCGTTCATCTTGATTAGATTTAATAATGTGTTTAATTATAGTTTCAATTTTAATTATTCAAAATCAGGTTCTGCTACCTTTGTAACTTCTTTTATGCCTGCATTGGTAAGCTCCATTTCGCATGAAATGATCACATCCTCGCTTAACATAAATCCTCCCGATGTTAAGGGTTTATTCCACCCAAGTCCCCATGCTATTTTATTTATTGTTCCTGTAACTAAAAAACCTGCTTTTTCATTTCCCCAAGGATCTATAGCAATACCTCCAAATTCAACATTTAATACAACTTCCTGCGGAAACCCTTTTATCGACAACATTCCACGAAGTTCATAATTGTCTTTAACATCCGTTTTTTTTATACTGCTCGAAACAAACTGTATTTGTTTATGATTTTTAATATCAAAAAACTCATCACTTTTTAAATGAACATCACGCTTTTTATCGCCCGTATTTATAGAATCTACATCAATCCACAAATCAATTTTTGCAGTTGTAAAATCGTTATTGCTCGTATAAATATGTGCATTATAAGTGCTGAATATTCCTTTTACATGAGCAATCATCAGATGTCGTACTTTAAAAGCAATTTCACTGTGAGCATGATCTATCGACCATTTTGTTTTGTATGTCATAATTGTTTGTATTAAGAGTAATGCAAAGGTTGGGTTTGTTCTTTCAACAGGTCTTACATAACTTTTAAAATATGTTGTAAGATTCACGCATTAAACATTTTTCCGAGAGACAACTATTGCGAAATTAATCTGCCTGATTGTGTTGTTTTATTATTGCAGATTATTTCGTAGAAATAAATTCCTGAGGTAAAATTGTCCGTTTCGATAACGGTTGATTGTTTTGTAAGAATGGTATTCATCACTTCTGCTCCTGCAATAGTATATATTCTTAATTCTGCTATGTTAATATCAGATGCTTCATTCAATACAAGAGTTGTGGATTTCACGAAAGGATTCGGATAAATAGTGCAACTAAGGTTGTTTTCATAAGTAACCATCACCAAATTGGAATAGGTGAATTTCCCGTCAAAATCTGTTTGCATAAGCCGGTAATATGAAATGCCTTCATAAGGATAAATATCAAATGCGGAATAATAAAGAACAGTTACACTATTTCCTGCACCCTTAACACGTAATATATCTTCAAAATCACTTCCATTCTCTGTACGTTGAATGGTAAAATAATTATTATTGATTTCGCTTGCCGTTGACCAATTGATTTGAACATTCATATTCTTTGTATATGCATTAAAACTTAGCAATTCAATAGGTAATGGATTTGCGGATGATGGTGCTGTTAAAACAACCAAATTATTTTGTGAGGAAATAGCTCCATTAATGGAAAGCCCTCTTCCTGTTAAAGATGAACCATCCAACAAATTGATGGCTCCGTTCGCTATCGCATTTCCATCAAATGCGGAATTAGTATCTAAATTCAATGCTCCATTAAGAAGCCAGAACACATTACATGAACAGGCTGAATTAATTAAAATGACTTGAGAGGAAATCATCGTATTTAATGCTCCGTTTATTTTAAAAATGAATAAAGCATTTGAGTCACCATGCGCATCCAACATTAATGTCCCATTTAATGTAGCAGCTGCTCCTATACAATAAATATGTGGTGTGAGAATCTGATTGTTTCCTAATGTATCTGCTAAAACACTATCACAAACCTTTTCGTTCAGATAGGTATATGCTGCATTTACAGCTATTGCGGCTTGTGCAGAAACCGAATCTTCAATGTGAATTTGACCAATAAGTGTTGGGCTTCCTGTAAATACACCGGCATTGGTTCCAATGTTTCCTGTTATATTCGATGTTCCTGTAAAGTTGAGCGCACCAACTGCGGTAAATAATGCAAAATTTGAAACTGCTCCCAAGTCAGGTGCCTGACAATAACTTACAAGTGATCTTAAAAATAAAATAACCACAGTTAATAGTTGGAGTGGTTTCATTTTCAAGTATTGTTTGCCAAATGTGTATCAAGTTTTCTGTTTATTTCTTTCAGTAATGTAAATTGTCTTTCCTGAGTAGCAAACAGTGTCATAATTTGTTCTTCCAATAACAAATCCATTTTTTGTTGCAGGCTGCGTATTTGCATTTCAGATTTCAGATTAATCAGGTAATCATTTTCACTTCTCATCCTGTCCTTTTCTTCACCTCTGTTTTGGCTCATCATAATAATGGGGGCTTGCAAGGCTGCAATGCAGGAAAGTATAAGGTTCATTAAAATAAAAGGATACGGATCAAACTTAAAATGACCGATAGCAATTACGTTAAAAATAATCCATAGTGTTAAAAGAATGCCGAATGCAATAATAAACTTCCAGCTTCCTCCAAATCTGGCTACTTTATCAGAAATTTTTTGTCCTGAAGAAAGTGTTTCTAACGGTGGGTTCAATAGATTGTAAACAATGAGATCTTCTGCTTCCAAAGTATCTTTAACAATTTGGTGTAACTTATTAATGTACTGATTGTCATCAGATATTAATTTGTCAATTTTTTTTTCATTCAAGAAAGCAAGTTCTTTGTTCGCAAAAATATTAGATAGTGAATGGTTTATTTTTTGAAATTGGGTATCGGTTTTAAGCACGTAATCGGATGCTCCATGATGAAATGATTTTAATGCAACGTCAATATGGTCATTGCTAGTAAGCATAATCACGCTGGTTGAAAAACTACTCTTTTTAATTTTATCCAACACATGAAGTCCATTAGCAGCATCAGCAAATTCACTATTCAAATGGTAATCAAGAATAACTATGTCCGGCGTTACTTCCAAAAATTTTTCCATACATTTTTCACCGGTTTCAAATAAATGTATGGTAATCGATTTGTTTTTAAACGCCTCTTCAATACTTCCTTTGAGCGCTAATGCAAATAATCTATTATCGTCAACAATAAAAATAGTTACTTCTTTTTCGGGTTCCATAATGTCAAACAATTAACTATTAATTTCAGATACATCTTTATAGTCGCATACCAATTACTAAAATATCATCAACCTGTTCCTTTTCTGCCTTCCAGTTTTCAATAAAATCATTCAAGTGCGTTTGTTGATCTTGCATCGATTGGTGCTGAATGCTTAGTAATATTTCTTTAAATTTTTTTGTCATTAATTTTTTTCCGACATCACCTCCAAACTGGTCAGCGTAACCGTCTGTAGCAATGTAAAAAGTATCTCCTTTATTTAATTTTAACTCATGGCTGTCAAAGTGTTGTTCATCTTCTGTAAAACCTCCAATTGCCTTTGTTGTTCCTTTTATTTCTTCAACTGTAGTTTGATCTTTACGAATGAGCCACAATGGTCTGTTTGCACCTGCATATTGTATAATCATGTTTTCTGTATCAATAGCACAAATTGCAATGTCCATTCCGTCTCTTGTTGATTCTTCATTTGAAGATTGATGTAAAGAGTTTTTAATTCCCTTATTCAGGTGTTTTAAAATTTCGGATGTGTGTGAATTATTGCTAACTGCATCTTCTAGCTGTTCAGAACCAATCATACTCATAAACGCTCCGGGAACTCCATGTCCCGTGCAATCGGCGGCAACAATAAAAATAAGTCCTTCCCCAATTTTTCCCATAGTGGAAGCACTTTTGTGAAAGAAATAAAAATCACCGCTTACAATGTCTTTAGGTTTAAATAGAACAAAACTTTGAGGAAGTGAAGCATAAATTTCTTCCATTCGCGGTAGTTTTGCTTGTTGAATGCGAAGTGCGTAGTTGATACTATCCGTAATGTTTTTATTTCTTTCTTCAGCAATATATTTAGCTTTTTCTACTTCAGCTTTTTGAATGTTAATGATTATAAGCTCGGCAGCGCGTTTTTCTTTTTCTTCGTTTTGAAAAGTACGTTCCTTGTTAGTAATATCAATTGCCTGTTTGGCTATTTCTTTCTTCTGAAAGTTCAGTTCCTTATTGGTAAATATTTTAGCTATGGAATCATTTATTTTTTTGAACTGATTTTCGTCTTTTACTATATAATCTGATGCTCCATGATGAAATGAGTTTAATGCAACGTCAATTTTATTATTACTCGTTAACATTATAACACTTGTTTCAACATTGTTTATTTTAATTTTGTTCAAAATATCAAGCCCGTCAGCAGCACCCGAAAACTCTGTGCTGAGGTTATAATCAAGAATTACCAATTCGGGCATAAGCTCCATTATTTTTTCAAGACATTTTTCTCCGGTTGCAAACGAGTAGGTTTTAATAAATAAATGTTTAAAATTATTTTCAATACTAAATTTAAGTGCTAACGAAAATGTTTTGTTGTCGTCAACAATAAAAATAGTAGTTGTATTTTTGATATTCATAATTTTATTAATTAGAAGTAATAATAACTTTAGATGCTATTATAACGAATGTTCCGATATACGAATTGCAAGTACAGCTCCAACTATCAGTGCAATAAATACATACACTCCCACGAGTAAATTTTTATATCTTTTTTCATATCTCTTTGCTTCCATTATTTTAAAAACATTAATCAATGAATAGTTAATTTTTCTGAATTGAGTTTCGGTTTTAACAACATAATCAATGGCACCTGAATGAAATGATTTTAATGCAACATCAATATCGTCGTCGCTTGTCAGCATAATAACATGGGTATCGGGATTTTCTTTTTTAATCCATTCCAATACTTTAATACCATTTGCTGCGTCCTGAAATTTTTTATTGAGGTAATAATCGAGAATAACCACATCCGGTTTTTCCTCTTTAAATTTTTCCATACATTTTTCGCCTGTTTCAAATATATTTATTTTAAGAGGTATTGTCTTAAAAGCATTTGCTATATCCGCTTTTAGGGCTAGTGTAAACACATTATTATCATCAACGATAAAAATATTTATTTCATTTTTCATTTTTAAAATTTTAAGCATAATTCATTTTTTCTCTTTCTATTTCTTCCGTTGCCTGCTTGCATATTAAGTTAAGCGTATCATTCAGTTCTTTTATTTTTTCAATATCTGTTTCCTTTGTTGCTAAATCTTCCATCTCCTGCAAAACAGGTGTAAGTTTAGAAACACCCATTATGGAAACGGACGACTTCATGGTATGTGAAAAGCTTTTTATAATTGCATAATCTGTTTTTGTTATTGCTTCTTTAATTGATTGCAATTCTTCCGGAACTTGCTTAAGAAAGGCATCCATTATCTCATTAATCAAATGTTTTTTGCTTCCCATCATTTCCTTGAGGTAGTTGAGGTCACATACATTTTCAATGCTCTTTTCATGTTTACTGTTTATCATTGTATTAAGAATTAATTGTTAGGTCATACATTTTTTCAAAAAGCAAGTTTGCATTTATTGGTTTTGAAATATAATCGTTCATTCCTAAACTCAAACATCTTTCTCTTTCACCTGCCATAGCATGTGCCGTCATTGCAATAACCGGAATATCGCTTTTAAATTCATTGCGTATAATCATTGCTGCTTCATATCCATTCATAACAGGCATTTCCATATCCATTAAAACAATGTCAAATTTATTTTCTTTGAGTTTTTCAATAGCGATGCTTCCGTTTTCTGCCACCTGCAATTTCAAATTATATTCAGAAAATAAGCTCAAAATCAGTTTTACATTCAATTGATTATCTTCCACCAGTAAAATATTTATTTTACTTAATGCTTCCATACTATATTTTTTCCCTGTAATTTCTGGTGTCTGTAAAACTTTTACTGATTTTTTGTAGGGAATACAAAACGAAAAAACAGAGCCTGAATTAAATTCGCTTTTTACCGACAATGCACCACCCTGAAGTTCCACCAGCTTTTTTGCGATGCTTAATCCAAGCCCTGTACCTCCATATTTTCTTGTGGTGTGAGATTCCGCTTGCCGGAAGCGTTCAAAAATATGATCCAGTTTATCAACAGGTATTCCTATGCCGGTATCTGTTACAGAAAATTCCAATAATGTGTTTTCTTGTCCGCCTTCGTCATTCTCCACCATTTCGGCACAATAGGAAATATGATTGCTATTTCTTTTAAGAACTTTTACATTTACCTGTACTTTCCCCTTTTGAGTAAACTTAATTGCATTTCCGGCAAGGTTAATAATGATTTGAGTTAGACGGGTGGGATCTCCGAACAAATTATCGGGCACATCGCTATTGCAGGTAAATACCAACTCAAGGTTTTTTTCTTTTGCTTTCCCCATAAGCATTACGTTAAGCGATTTAAAAATCTCGTTCACACTAAATGTATGTTCTTCAAAGGTCATCATGCCTGCTTCAATCTTTGATATGTCAAGTATATCATTAATAATAGTTAGCAAATTTTCCCCCGCTGATTTTATTGTCATCACATATTCCATTTCTTTTTCAGCCAGTTTACCTTTGGATAACAGATCTGAAAAACCAATGATGGCATTCATTGGTGTGCGTATTTCATGGCTCATGTTTGCCAAAAATGCTTCTTTTAATTTTGTTGCTTCTTCGGCTTTTTCCTTTGCTTCACTATAATCTTCAAGTATATTAAGAACAGCGCGCTGAGTGTCTTGCATGTTTACTTTTTCTTCGCTGTAATCGTCCAGTATATTTAACAAGGCTCTCTGACTATCTTCTGAATGAATTTTTTCTTCGGAGTAATCATCCAGAATATTTAGCAATGCTTTTTCGGTATTTTGCAAATCAATTTTTTCTTCAGAAATAAGCCTTTCTCTTTTTGCACGAGTCTTTTTTAGCCTTGCTGAATTCTTTTTTATTTTTTCGGTTTGTAAAGAAGATGCCAGCATTTTATTTTTATTTTAGAAAAGGTTGATAATTAAACTTTACTTTTTAACTCTTCAATCTCTTTTTTTAATTCTATCATTTTTAATTCTCGTCCAACGGTTAGTTTCCTGAATCTCTCCAGTTCTTCAATTCGCATCAGCTCTTTTTCACGTCCTGCAATTTCTCTTTCTGCAAGTTGTTTTTGTTCGGTAACATCTCTTGCCACAATTACTACTCCCAACACATTTCCTCTGTCATCTTTATACACCGATCCGTTAAATAATACATCTGTAAGCTTGCCGTCCTTATGACGAAGTGTGAGTGGAGAATCAACAACCGATCCTTTTGCAAATACTTCCTGATATACTTCACGGGCTTTTTGCGGTTCTGTGAAATAATCAAAAAAATCGGAACCTATTAATTTTTCGCGCTCTATACCGGTTATGTTTACTGTAGCCTCGTTCATATCTGTAATTTTCCCTTCAGTACTTATAGTAACTAAAGGGTCAAGGCTTGCTTCTATAAGACTAAGAGAATACTTGGAAAGTAATTTTTGTGCTGTTACATCTCTGGCTACAATTACCACCCCCAATACATTTCCTTTATCATCTTTATAAACTGATCCGTTAAATAAAACATCCGTTAGTTTACCATCTTTATGGCGAAGTGTAAGCGGAGAATCGGCAACGGATCCTTTTGCAAATACTTCCTGATACACTTCGCGGGCTTTTTGTGGTTCTGTGAAATAATCAAAAAAATCGGAGCCAATCAGTTTTTCACGGTCTAAACCCGTTATGTTTACAGTAGCTTCATTCATGTCGGTAATTTTCCCTTCGGTACTGATGGTAACTAATGGGTCACGACTTGCTTCAATAAGACTAAGCGAATATTGAGAAGCTAATTTTACAGAATAGCTGAATGCTTCTAATTCTTTATTTGCAATTTCTCGTTTTTCTTTTTCTTTATTTTGAAAGTCAAGCTCTATGTCGGCAATGACTAATTCAGCAGCACGTTTCTCTTTTTCTCCGGTTTGAAATAACAGTTCTTTGTTAGCTATGAATAATTCTGCTGCACGTTTTTCTTTCTCATTGTTTTGAAAAGCTAGTTCTTCATTAGCAATACTTAACTCTGCTGCGCGTTTTTCCTTTTCATCGTTTTGAAAGATGAGTTCTTTATTTGCAATAATTAATTCTGCTGCACGTTTTTCTTTTTCATCATTTTGAAATACCAGTTCCTTGTTAGCAATGATTAACTCTGCAGCACGTTTATCTTTCTCGTCATTTTGAAATACAAGCTCTTTATTGGCAATAATTAATTCTGCTGCACGCTTTTCTTTTTCTTCATCCTGAAAAGCAAGTTCTATGTTGGCAATGCCTAATTCTGCCGCACGCTTTCCTTTCTCTTCATCTTGAAAAGCAAGTTCTTTATTAGCAATACCCAACTCTGCTGCGCGTTTTCCTTTCTCTTCGTCCTGAAATACCAATTCTTTGTTTGCTATACCTAACTCTGCAGCACGTTTTCCTTTCTCTTCCTTTTGAAAAGCAAGTTCCTTGCGGGCAATGATTAACTCTGCTGCCAGTTTTCCTTTTTCTTCTTTTTGTAAAGCAAGTTCTTTATTGACAATCCGTAATTCTGTTATCCATTTTTGCTCATGAGCATCTCTGCCACTACTATCAACTTCCAATACATTTTCATTGTCGTATTTATGTATTGTGAAATCATCAGTTGCTTTTACAACATTTATAATCTTATTAGTCTTATCTTTTTTTTGATTCTTCATTTTGATTAGTATCGAATGTTAAGATTTTACTTTATTTGAATTTTCAGGAATGTATTTAATCTGCATTTTTAATTTAAAATGTTCATCTAAAAAAAGTACTAATGCTTATAGAAACACTTCATTATCACCTGGTAAAAAAGCGAATACAGTATTTTGTGTTTTCATTTTTTATTTCTTAATTTATGTTATTCAGGAATTTTAATACTGGTATAAAGGTGACTACCTTAATTTTGGCATGTATTACATAACTTTTATAATAAGTTACATTATTCACACATTCGGATAATGTGCGTTACAATTTATCTGTTGAGATAAATCGTTCCTTTAAAAATATCTGAACCGTTGCCCAAATTGAGTATATAAAAATATGTGCCAATAGGCAGTTCATCTCCTCCAACTTTTAATCCTTTTGTACATTTTCCATCCCAGTTATTTTGATAAGCGTTTGCACTAAACACTTCATCTCCCCAGCGATTAAAAATTAAAATTGTATTGTTAGGATAATTTTTAATCCCTTTGATAACAAACAAATCATTTATTGCATCACCATTTGGAGAGAATCCCTCAGGAATAAAAAAAACAGTTGGATACGTTTCAACAGATGAAGTGTTATTAACACTATTTGAATCAACCTGATTGCCATGTATTATTGCTGTATTAACATAATTTCCTGCTGAATTTACGGTTGCGGTTATTGTTATTATTTCGGACGCTCCCTTATTCAAGTTATTGATTGTCCAAATTCCGGTTAATGGGTTATATGCTTCTGTTGTTGATGAGATGTAAGTATATCCACTTTGCAATGTGTCAGCAATAACCACTCCTGTTGCATTAACGGGACCAATATTATAAGCTGTTATTGTAAATTCTACTTTATTCCCGACAATTGGGTAGGTATTATTTACTGTTACACTAATACCTAAATCAGCAGAACTACAATTTTCTATTATTACTGAGAAATTTGCGGAAAGGGCTCCTACGCCACAACTATTATTACCTTGTACTATAATAATTCCGCTTTGAGCATTTGAACTAAAGTTCACGGTAATACTATTTGTATAAGCTCCTGAAGTTATTGTTGCTCCGTAAGGAAGCGTCCAATTATAGCTTGTTGCGTCAGCTATTAAATCGACAAAAAAAAACCTGATTTGCCTGGACACACTTGAATAGAGCCACTTATAGCCCCTGCTGGTGCAGGTAATGGATTTACATTAATAGTTTTTGTAGTTGTACCACTACAATTATTTCCGTCGGTTCCGGTAACTGAATAAGTAATAGTAGAAGTCGGATTGAATCCTACGCCATTCATTACTCCACCAGTCCATGTATATGAAGTTGCGCCGCCACCTGTTAATGTTACCGACGTGCCTGCGCATACGGTGTTTGCAGTTGAGTTCGCGGTTACTATCGGTAAGTTATTTACATTTACAGTTGTTGATGCTGTATTGCTGCAATTATTCCCGTCAGTTCCTGTAACAGTATAAGTAATTGTAGAAACAGGAATAAATCCTACTCCGTTTGTTACCCCACCAGTCCATGTATATGAAGATGCGCCAGTACCAGTCAAAGTTACTGAAGTGCCTGCACATACTGTATTTGCAGTTGAGTTAGCGGTTACAGTAGGTAAGTTATTTACATTTACAGTTGTTGATGCTGTATTGCTGCAATTATTCCCGTCAGTTCCAATAACACTATAAGTAATTGTAGAAACAGGAATAAATCCTACTCCGTTTGTCACTCCGCCGGTCCATGTATATGAAGATGCGCCAGTACCAGTCAAAGTTACTGAAGTGCCTGCGCATACGGTGTTCGCAGTTGAGTTCGCGGTTACTATCGGTAAGTTATTTACATTGACGGTTGTTGATGCTGTATTGCTGCAATTATTTCCGTCAGTTCCGGTAACTGAATAAGTAATAGTAGAAGTCGGATTGAATCCTACGCCATTCATTACTCCACCAGTCCATGTATATGAAGATGCGCCACTACCAGTCAAAGTTACTGAAGTACCTACGCATACTGTGTTCGCAGTTGAGTTAGCTATTACAACAGGTAATGTGTTTACCGTTATCAAAAAATTCGGAGAAACCACACCATTACCACAACCATTGATACCTTGTACTGTTATTGTACCGCTTGTTGCACTTGTGCTATAATTTACAGTTATACTATTGGTATTAGCACCTGATGCTATGCTTGCGCCCGAAGGTAATGTCCATATATAGCCGGTTGCATCAGTAATTGCAATAACAGAATAATTAACTCCTATTTGCCCTTGACATACAGTCGCTGTTCCTGCTGTTCCTCCGGATGCAGGTAAGGGAGCTACTGTTACCGAAAAATTTGAAGATACGATGCCATTTCCACAACTGTTGTTTCCTTGCACTGTTATATTACCACTAGTTGCATTTGTATTATAACTCACCGTAATACTATTGGTAGTAGCACCCGATGTTATATTTGCTCCGGAAGGTAGTGTCCAAATGTAACTTGTTGCGTTGGTTATTGACGGTACAGAATAAATAAAACCTGCTTGTCCCTGACATACAGTATTAATGCCTGTGATAGTCCCTGCTGCTGTAGGTAAAAAACTTACGGTATTCGTACTTAATGAAATAGCTCCTGCAATTGAAAGTCCTCTTCCTTCAAGAGATGCACCTTGCGATAAATTGATAGCTCCATTAGCAATAATAGTACCTCTGAACACAGAACTATCCCCTAAATCAACTTGTCCGTTTATTTGCCAGTACACATTGCACAAAGAAGCTGAATTAATTAAAACAACACTTGACAATGCACTTGTTGAAAAAGCTCCACCAATCTTAATAATAAATAAAGCATTTGGATTACCTCCTCCATCTAAGGTTAAAATTCCATTTAATGTTGAAGCGGCTCCCTGACAGTAAACGCCTGAAGTAAGTATTTGTCCGTTTCCTAATGTAACTCCAATAACAGAACCGCAGGTAACTGCACTCAACTGGCTATATGCTGTATCTGCGTCCTTTGCAGCTTGCGCTGAAGTAGCGTCTGCCACATGAATTGCTCCAATCACTGTTCCGGGAGGAAATGCATTAAATGCACCTGCATTAGTGCCCACGTTACCTGTTACGTTTGTTAATCCTGTATTGTTAAAAGCTCCGCCTGCGGTAAATAATGCAAAACCGGATGTTGTTCCTAAATCAGGAGCCTGTGCAAAATTTACATTCGGGAAAAAGAATAATATAAGGGCAGGTGTAATAAACCGTAGTAATTTGTTTTTCATTTCTTTATTTTGATGAATTAAAAATCATGTTGCAAAGGTGTGTTCCTTTAAACGCTTATGTATTACATAACTTTTTAAATAAGTTATATAATTCATAGGTTTATGCGAATAAAGCTCATGATTAGTGGAGTTCCTACCTTTGACAGGACAAAAAAGTTAAGACACAGAAGCCCAATAAATCTTAACTTTAACCATGAAGAAACCAGAAAAAAAGTATTACAGCAAAGAGTATAAATTGAAAGCAGTCGCCTT
>Ga0302194_10000277_pt1 | contig 34559 bp, 32 predicted proteins | sample II_Bog_N1_1_FD_200227 | JGI IMG/M metagenome (GOLD analysis project Ga0302194, IMG submission 200227) | Peat permafrost microbial communities from Stordalen Mire near Abisko, Sweden - II_Bog_N1_1 | ecosystem: Environmental > Terrestrial > Soil > Wetlands > Peat | place: Sweden: Abisko...
CGCCAAAAAGTCGGGGGTCGGTTCACAAATTCTTGATTCTATGGAACCGAAGTCGGCTTGGCAGGGACTCTCATTCCTGCCAGAACATGGAGGTTTTGCCAATCTCTCCCTGGAGTGAGAGAGCCTTCGGCAGACCGCAATTTCTGAAGTGTAAGATGTTCTGGACATGTCATCAGACTCCTATTGGGCGCATTCGGCAGAGAATTCGTTACCTGGCTCGAAATCTAGAGTTGGTTGGCAGCTGTTGTCTGTTCATTTGCAGGCTGTCAGCCAGTTGGCTCGCGAGTTGGCTTACGCGGCCCGTCCGAATGACGACAACTTGGCCAGTCTCGCCGCCATCTCTGGTGGCCTGCATGACTTCGGGAAGTACTCTGACTGCTTCCAGAAGATGCTGCGCACTGGCCAAGGACGTTGCCAACACGCGATCCACGGAGCAATGCTGGCAAAATTTGGGACTTTAGCGGAGCCACTCAAGCCAGGGCTTCAAACAGTGGCCGCAGCCATTACCGGCCATCACGCTGGACTTGCGGATTGGAACACCGGGTTCAGAACGAAGATGCTCGATACGAAGTATCGCAACGAAGCCAGCTCGCTGGTAGAGCGGGCTTGTGCTGACTCTGCCGAACTGAAATGTATCGTCACCAAGCTGAGCAATCAACAGGATGCATTTCCTGGAGCGACCAAAGCTCAGCACGATCTGTTCGTGCGCATGCTCTTCAGCTGCCTCATTGATGCAGATCGGTTGAATTCTGCTGGCCGCGTTTTTCTGCAAGGTGAGTTACAGGCCGGTGAGCGGCTGCAGGCGGTAATGAATCACATCGCTAATCTACAGAAAGACTCGCCTGAAGGGCCGGTCAAGCAGAAGCGCGCGCAGGTTTTAGCAGACTGTCTTGAAGCAGCCTCGGCAGAACAAAAGCTTTTCTCGCTATCGGTACCCACCGGAGGCGGCAAGACACTTGCCGCGATGGCCTTTGCCCTGCGAAGAGCGGCGCTCTATCCAGAACGCTTCCGACGGGTCATCGTGGTCATTCCCTTCCTGTCAATCATCGAACAGAACGCCCAGGTCTATGCCAAGATTTTTGGCCAGGATGCAATTCTGGAGCATCACTCGGGCAGCATTCAGAAGCTAGTGAGACATTCCGACCCCAACACCAATCCAGACGAGGATCACTTCATTCCTGCCGCCGGAGAGCAGGACGAAGAAGAAAAGAGATACCAGGAAACTGGAGTACGTCTGGAAACCGAGAACTGGGATGCGCCGCTTATTGTGACGACTTCGGTTCGTTTCTTTGAGAGCCTGTTTTCCAACCGTCCTGCCGATTTGCGGCGCGTGCATAACATCGCGCGCTCTATCGTGATTCTCGACGAGGTGCAGACCTTGCCGCGTCGCCTGCTGGGACCGCTATTGGACATGATGAAAGAGATGGCCGAAGACTGGGACACGAATTTTGTCTTCTCGACAGCCACACAACCAGCATTCGAGCGCCCGCCACACAAAACGGGCCTGCGTTGGAGTCCTGGGACACTCACTGAGATCATTCAAGATCCCGCTTCGCTGCGCCAGGCGCTTAAGCGCGCTGAAATTTGTTGGGAGATCGACAATCCCGTTGGCTGGCCGGTCCTTGCGCAACGGATGTTGGCAGCATCCCAGTGTCTGGCCATCGTGAACGTGCGCGACCACGCAAACCAGCTCTATGAAGAGCTTCTGCACACTGTAAATGATAAGAAGTTGGAGACAGGGGGTATCTTTCATCTTTCCACACGCATGTGCGCTGCGCATCGTCTGCGCGTGCTGGACGAGATTCGCAAACGATTGAAGGCGGGAAAATCCTGCCATGTGGTCTCGACGCAATTAGTCGAAGCGGGGGTGGATGTGGACTTTCCGCTGGTGCTGCGGGCTCTGGCTCCGCTGGACTCCATTGTGCAGGCTGCTGGGCGCGCCGATCGTGAGGGGAAACTGACGGCAGCGCTAGGACATCCCGGCGGGAAGGTCGTTGTCTTCCTGCCTGAGGAGCACAAGCTGCCGCCGCATGAATACAAGGAAGCGGCTGGAATTACCGCAGCAATCGCAAAGCAGGAACTCCTGGATGGCCATAGCGTGCAGGTAGATTCCGCTGTGGCATTCAGAGACTATTTCGAGCGCTGTTACGGGGGGAGTGGAACCGACCTCGGAGAGAATCTGGTCGAGTTGCGCAAGGAACTCAACTTTGCCACCCTGGCACAGGAGTTCGAGATGATCTCTAACAGGACGCGGGATGTCTTTGTGCCGGATGACGAAGAGGCTCAAAAAGCAATCGAAGAACTGCGGTCTGCTGGTGAACTCTATCCTCCGTTGCGGCGCACTTTGCAGCGGCACATCGTGGGGCTTAGTCCCTCGGAGTTCGAAAAGGCAAAAGGCGTTGTGGAACGGGTAGCAACGGCTACTGGGGATGAAATCTGGGTAGCTGTGGATCAGGCATACGACCAGCAATTGGGCCTGATTTTCAATCCTGGACCGGATCGGCTTGTCCTCTAGAGGCGGGGAACAGACGCTTGCCTGTTCCCCGAGCATCTCCATAAATTATTGAAAACGAAGTGGTTTCAATCCACAAGAGAATGATTATCTCTTGATTAGGCAGTTGCCTAAAAAGATTTTTACACAAATCTTCACTCGTGTGCTAAAGTTCTCACATGATTTCTGTCCACTTGGTTTTTAATAAAACGATACGAGATCTAGCTCGAAGGCTGATCCTGACCGGCCTTCGAGCCAGAACCGTGTAACGCCGCATCAACGGCGTTACTTGTCAGGCTACCCGGGAGGGGAATTGCGAATTGTGTCTGGATAGGCATGCTATTCTCCTCCCACTTAACTACTGCTAGCTTAATTCGTTTCCTATGTGCTTGAAGGTAAATATTTTTGAGCACTCAAAGGAGAAATCTAATGCCCACTCCAAGTGTTCGCGTCCGAGTCTCTGGAGAGTTTGCGTGTTTTACGCGGCCAGAGGCCAAGGTTGAGCGATTCTCTTACCCTGTGATGACGCCCTCGGCCGCGCGCAACATTCTGGACGCCATCTGCTGGCGTCCGCAGATGCGCTGGATCGTCACCAGCATTACTGTGTTGAAGCCGATTCGCTTGATGAGCGTTTTGCGCAACGAGGTTCAGAGCAAAGTCTCCCCGGTCGCCATCAAACGATGGATGCGCGACGCCACCACCTTTGAACCGCTGATCGCCGGCGCAGGAAACGGCACCGACGGAACCCCGCGGAACACCACACTGCTGCGTGACGTGGCCTACTGGATCGACGCCTATCCGCAGGTCTTCGACGCAGGAGGCGACGACACTGGGCCGAATACCCCAGAAAAGTATGTGGCGATGCTGAATCGGCGCGTGGAAAAGGGACAGTGCTTTCAGCGACCCTACCTGGGCTGCCGCGAATTTGCAGCTGATTTCGGCCCCGCGCGCGAGGAGGACCAGCCGATTCCAGATTCGATAGAGATTGGCCGGATGCTCTACGACATTGCCTTTCTGGCTGACGGCAATCGCGCTGCGTTCTTCGATGCACGCCTGGAAAATGGCGTGATGGAGACACGCCCGGAGACTGTCTTGGCCGATGAAGGCCGTCGCCAGGAGGTGCTCGGATGCTCGTACAAGCGCTAGCCGAATATGCTGACAACTATCTTGCCGATGAGCTGAACGATGCGGCCTGGGAGATGAAGCCCGTCCCATGGCTGCTGGAGATCTCTCATCAGGGAACTTTTCTGTATGCAACCCAACGGATGAAGATGGAAACCCGCGGCAAGAAGCAAGTGCAGGTTCCCATGCAGATGAGCGTGCCGAGGTCGCCGGTGAACCGCAACAGCGGCGAGCATCCTTTGCTGGGAACCGATGACATCATCTACGTTCTCGGCGTTGGAGCGTGGACTCCCAACAAGGATGCCGACAAGGAAAAAGCCGAAAAACACCACGATGCCTTCGTCGCTCTCGTCACTGAAGCCGCAGCCGATACACAGGACGCCGGACTTGCATCCTGCGTCGATTTTTACGCCAATGCTGAAGAAGTAGAAAAAGCTCGCAATGCATTGCGAGAAGCGAAGCCAGGAACGCTCGTTGCGCTCTCCGTGGGTGAGCCGCTGGTGGAGCGTAAAGCCGTCAACGCATTCTGGCGCAAGCATTATCAGGCAGAGTTTGACCAGCGCATGGAGGGCATCGACGGCGAATGCATGATCTCTGGAAAGCTCGGTCCCATCGCGCCCACACACGAGAAGATCAAGGGTGTTTCGAGCCTCGGCGGGCAAGCAGCCGGCGTGGCGCTGATGTCCTTTGATAAAGAGGCATTCCGCTCCTATGGCTGGGAACAAAACCGCAACAGCCCCGTCTCTCCCAACCGCGCACTGGCCTATGTGCTAGCCATCAACGATCTGCTCAAGCCAGTCAAAAAGCCGTACAAAGGGCGCAAGGACATCGCGGGCATTGGATTCCTCTACTGGCTGAAGAATCCAGCGGACCTCAATGTTATCGACATAATGGACGTGGCCGATCCTGACCAAGTGAAAAGTCTTCTCAGCTTCGATCCAAGGGAAGAGCTCGATACAAACCGCTTCTACATGGTTGCTGTTTCGGGTAATGGCGGGCGGCTCCGCGTGCGCCATTGGACCGACCTCGCTCTCACGCAAGTCAAAGTAAACCTCAAGGACTGGCACCGGCAATTGCGAGTCGAATACCCGCAGTATGAAGGGGAAGAACCGAATCCCGTTCGTCTCTGGCAACTGCTCTATGCTCTGGATCGCGATGGAGAACCCGATGAGCACTCGGTACTGGCCTTGCTGCGCAGAGGAATTGAGAGACTCCCTCTCGGTTACTCGGTTCTCTCGACGGCGCTCACCCGCCTGCGCCATCCGGGCGGAAACGATTCCAAGGATAAGGCCGGAGACAAGAAGAACGATCCCATGTCGCTGGCTCGACTGCGTGTGCCCATCGGCCTGATTCGCATGTGCATCAACGATCAGCTTCGACAGAAAGGAAAACGCGAGATGAATGAAGGACTGGATGAAAGCTGCAAGATTCCGGCGTATATTTGCGGACAATTAATGGCTGTTTACGAAAATCTTCAATGGAAGGCAGACGATAGCGAACAAAAACGGCGTCGCAGCAAGACTGACAGCAGTGACTCGAAAAAGGAAATCAATCTTACTGTGACAGATCGTTATTTTGGTCTAGCTTCGACTTTTCCAAAGGTGGCGTTTCCCCGAATTCTTAATCTTGCAAGGGCTCACATGCGGAAGCTGAGACGCGAAGATTTCAAAGCTGCAAATGCCATCAACGCCCACATCGAGAAACTTCACGGCTACCTTGCCCCATCCGAAAATGGGCCTTATCCTGCACAACTCGGACTGGATGGTCAAGGCCTCTTTGCCCTCGGATACTACCACCAGAAGGCTCGTTCCCGCACTCAGGCACAGGACCGCAAGCAGGCTACCGCCACCGCCATTGACTCTGTTAGCGACGCAACAAACGAAGGAATCAACGAATCCAGCGATCAGGAGAGCAACTAATGAGCACGATTGAAAACCGCTATGACTTCGTATATCTGTTTGACTGCCAGGACGGCAACCCGAACGGCGACCCAGATTCCGACAACAGCCCCCGCTTCGACCCGGAGACCTTCAACGGGCTCGTCTCCGATGTATGCCTGAAGCGCAAGATTCGCGACTATGTTTCTAACTCGACGACCGTCGGTGCTATTCCAGAAACTGAGAACCGAATCTTCGTCCTGAGTGGCAACACACTGGAGAGTAATCAACGGCAGCCGTTCGAAAAATGGGAAGGTGATGATAAACCTGAAGCCAAGGGCAAAGACACCAAGCCGACAGACATCGATAAGGCCCGTCTGTGGATGTGCAAAAACTTCTTCGATGTGCGTGCGTTTGGCGCTGTCATGAGCACTACGGAGTTCAACTGCGGCCAAGTTCGCGGCCCCGTCCAAATCACCTTTGCACGCTCCATTGATCGTATCCTTCCGACTGAACACACCATCTCGCGCCAGGCGTTTACGGGTGAGAAAGACATCAAGTCGGGCACGGGAACACTGGGCCGAAAATACACCATTCCCTACGGCCTCTATCTCGCGCACGGCTACATCAACCCGGTTTTTGCAGCCAAGACCGGCTTCAGCGAAGACGATCTCGCGCTCTTGTGGAAGGCGCTAGCCAATCTCTTCGAACTAGACCGCTCTGCGGCGCGCGGCACCATGTCGTCTCGCGGACTGTACATTTTCAAGCACGAGAGCAAACTGGGCAATGCGCAAGCGCAGCGTCTCTTCGACACGATCAAGATCGAGAAGAAGCCGGACGTTGAAAGCCCGCGTTCCTTTGCGGATTACACCGTTGTGCCTCCCGATCCCAGCACACTTCCGGCAGGCATCACTTACATCGACGGTCTCGCATAAACAGCGCACACAGGGTGCAACGGCATGTATACAGAAGAGGATCTTCTTCCGCTCTCCGGTCTCCAGCATCTCGCCTTCTGCGAGCGGCGCTGGGCGCTTGTCCACCTGGAGCAGCAATGGGAGGAGAACCTCTTCACCGCCGAGGGAAAACTCCTCCACGAGAAAGCGCACTCTGCTGAAATTGAGTCCCGGCCCGAGGTGCTTGTACGGCGAACGCTGCCGCTGCGATCATTTCGGCTTGGACTCTCTGGTCAGACCGACATCGTCGAGTTTTTGCCTTGCGCCGAGGGAGAACCCGGAGTGTCCATGCCGCGCCGCAAAGGGTTATGGAAGCCATATCCGATCGAGTACAAGCGCACTCGCGACCAGCACGGCAGCACAGCTTACCGCATTCAACTTTGCGCCCAGGCACTCTGTTTGGAAGAGATGCTGCAAGTTCCGGTTCCCGCAGGAGCTGTCTTTGACGGCAAGGCGAAGCGGCGCGAAGTGGTGATTATTGACGAACCGCTTCGGCTGGAAGTCGAAAGCCTCGCCGCCCTCATGCACCAGATACTTCAGTCTGGAAAGACCCCGCCGCCTATCTATTCGAAAAAGTGCGAAGGATGCTCCATGAAGCTAGTCTGCCTGCCAGCGGTGGTTGAAGCAGGCAGCGCCTCTCGATATTTGTCCCGCGCAATCGAAACCAACCTCAGACAGGTCTCGCCTGGTGCAGGGCGTGAGGATAAGGTTCAATGAGAAAGCTCCTAAACACGCTGTATGTCACCATCCCGAATGCCTATCTAAGCAAGGACGGTGAAACCGTACTGGTTCGCGTTGGAGAGCGCCAAAAAGTCGGGGGTCGGACAATGAATTGCCTTTAAAACCAATACCTGTCTCAACCGTGCGTGCGGATGAAATTCACTAAACTCCCAAGTTTCATTCCATCAAAGCGGGAATCAACTCGGCATTCAAACAGTGTAATCAGAGAGATACGAGCGGACCCCCGACTTTTTGGCGCTCTCTCCCTTCAGTGAGCATTTGCTCGATTGGTTCCACATCACCATGCGGCTGACAGTTCTACAGCAACAGGCGAAAGGGCTTCAACAGGAAAGGCCCCAGACCGGCGCCGACGTTTCAAAACAACTGGAAAGCATCAAGCACTATCTTTGGCATGGGAATACGCCCGAAGCGCTCGAACGCCTAACCAGCCTTTCTATCGGCATGGACATGATCCGGGAACACTCAGCGCCAGCCGCCAAGGTAGCAAACGGCGTTGCGGACTTCCAAACTTACATCAAGAACAACTGCGAGTTCATCCCCAACTTCGGGGATCGGTGGCGGCAAGGAGAACGGATCAGCACCGGTTTCGTTGAATCGACGATCAACCAGGTTGTCAGCAGGAGGTTTGTGAAGAAGCAACAGATGCAGTGGTCACTGCGAGGCGCTCACCTCTTGCTCCAGACTCGAACCAAGGTTCTCAACGATGAACTGGAGGGAACATTCCGTCAATGGTATCCGCAGTTCCGCCGTCAGGTCGCCTGACCCCCGACTTTTTGGCGCTCTCCATGTCGCCGGGAGGGACTGTTGCATTACGCAAGATCCCAACCGTGCTTCAAGGGCGGGCGGCGTGGAAGCTCGGTTTGGCGACAGTTGACGTTATTGCCACGAACAAATCGGCTGCCCCTTGCCGAACTTAACCATATTTGCACCTCGTGTAGACTCATAACGGAGGATTTTGAATGAGCACGAAACAGCTACTGGCTGAAATCAATCGCGGCATCAACGCCTTGCAGAAGGCACGTGTCTTGTGTTTGAAAGGTGAGGCTGTTGCACCGAAGGCTAAGGCAACCGCAGCTAAGACGGCCAAGGTAACAAAGGTGCCAGCAAAAAAGGCCGCTAAGGGCGGCATGAGCGATGAGGGCCGTGCCAAGATCGCCGCGGCTCAGCAAAAGCGCTGGGCCAAGGTTAAGCGGGAAAAGAACAAGGCAGCTAAGGCGGCTAAAGCCGCTTTGGTCGTCCCCGCAGCAGTGTAAGCCGCTCTCACCCACACGCACAAAGGCCCCGAGGCTATCGACCTCAGGGCCTTTATGTTTGGTGGCGACTATCTCGGCCAGAGCATATGGGGCCACTTCCGCGCTAAGATCTAGCTGGCAGTGGCGAGTCATAGTCGCTTCTGGATTTCACGGCTCCGGTGCGTCTAACACCGGGGCCGTTCTCTTTTTACCACTGCGTGTGGTTCCTTGAATCTCGCCGGCTTGTTGGTGAAGGCGACTTTATGCAAAACCACACGCAACTTTGCGTCTGTTCACGTCGCGAAAAACCGGAACTCGTTCCGACGAAGGAACGAGTGGAACGACCCCTGCAACCACGGTATGTGGCGCAAATGCACAGCATTTGCGGGGGTCGTTCCGGTTTTTCGTCGATCTAAAATTGACCGCCTGCGCTCAATATTGCTTTCGCTAACCGCCTGTGACGACATACAGTTAGCTATGGCGAGAACGGCCGGGAAGCAGAATCGGGTATCAGAATTGTCGATGCGTGGCATTATTCTGCTCCTATGCCGTCGAGCAGGGTTGTGGTCGGGATGAACGTCGTGCAATCAAACGTTCGCTGTGGGCTTGCACTAGAAACAGCAGGAAGAGAGATTTGACCGCAGAACTCGGCATATAACGGCTCGTATTTGGGCTGGTCATACCGCTTGGCTGCGTGCTTCCAGAATGCAAGATCGTCCTCCGTGAAGGTGTGTTGCTGGTTGTAGTCGAACTTGCGCAGCAACGTGAAGTAGCGCAGCAGGTCCGGGTTGCGTACCGCATGAGATTCTCCAAAGAGCGACGATAGGAGCGTCATGGCGAGACAGCGGCGGCGCGCTGAGGCGCTGACGTAGACGAAGTAAAGGTCCGGTATTTGATCTAGGAACACACGGTTTGCAAGGACGAATTTGCGGAACGATGCGAAGCTATTAGCCGGGTCTTCGCCGTACACAATGCCCAATTGAATGGCGGTTGCCGTCTCTTGGATGAATAGGGGAAAGCGTTCCGGAAAGTAGCGGGTGGTGGTGCTGCTGCTCGTGCGAGAGGTATATAGCTGAATCGGTAATAGGTCCTCGGGGATGCCGAATTGGAGCGTGATTACCTCGCGTTTGTCGCCTTCGGTCGTGAGGAAGTTGGCCTCTGGATTTTGCGCAATGTAGTCCATGTATTGGAGGCGCTGACGCATCAGGCCAGCGGACATGCCGCGCCGGAGGCGGCTGTCTTCGGTCAGAATCGCCCGGTAAAAGGTCTTGTTGCTCAGGTGATAGACGTGATCTCGGCCGTTCAAAGCGATGCGCGTTGCGTAGTTCAATTGCGCGAGCTTACGCGTGAGAGCGATGGTTGCCCACCCTAGTTTCACATCTGAATACACGCGGAACTGTCTCATCGTAAAGACTCCGCTGTGGGTTCCGACAAGGTACAAGAACTCCGCTTCCCTGGCTGAAAAGCCAAGCTGGATGAGGTTTTCGACGGCATTCATTTGAGCGAGATTCATCGGCTCATGCTCCTTGCCATCCACTCCTCATCCCACGGTGATCCGCCGCCGCGTGATACGTTTCCCGCTTTGTCCACCGCATAAGACGTGAAACCAGCAGCCGCTTTAGCTGCGATGTGGGAGTCTCTGTACGTGTCGGTGATGAGTTCAAGGTCAATGCTGTGGTGCGATCCATCGGGCATGTCGTAGTCGAGACGTACATCGGGTAGTGCGTACTTGCCGTCCTGTAGAGGGATGTTGTAGGTATCGGCTGCTTCGATGTGGGCCTGTTCCTCAGTTCTTCCGTCTGCAAATAGCCGGGCTCGTTCCCGGTAGAGCGCGGCCTTCAGTGTGCTGTCTGGAGTGGCATTGATCCTCGTTGCGCCTGCACTTCTCAAGCGTTCACTCTCACGCTGGGCCATTGTGTAAAGGTGCGCGTCGTGAAAGGCTTCACGCGGCTTTGCGAAACCGGGGTGGAGTTTACCTGCCGCTGCCTCGTCATAGCCGTTGGCGCGGAGCCACTCAGCGCCCTTGTGTGTGAGCACAATAACCTCAAGCGAAGGGGCTTTGGTAGTTGCCTTGATGCGGGTGTCGGAGACAGGGCCCGCATCGCGTTTCTTAACCTCGCGCACCGCGTGAGGCTGGATGTAATGAGAGCGGATGAGGCCCAACTCTTTCAGCGCCCTGACCGCGTGTACGGGAGAATTGCAAAGAGATTTCGGCAAATGCTTCTTGAAGTCGTCGATGGCAATTGTGCGGTAGCGGCCAATCTGCATGACAATCTCCCGCTCTCCTGGGTTGAGCGTGCGCACATCGGACACGTCCCGACGCCGGGAACGGGCGCGCCCACGGTCGCGCGCTGAACGCCTGGGGGCGCGCGTCGTGTCGCGTGCTGCATCGCGCCCCCGCTCACGCGCCCCCGCTCACGCGCCCCCGCTCACTTGGCTCAGGCTTCGGCTGCGGTCTTTTGCGTGGGTCAGCCATTTACTTCCTTGCTTTCAGTAGGTCGTAGATGTTGTCTTTGGAGTGCGCCATGCCGCCGCCTTGCAATTCCTTGGTAGTGTGTTGCAGCTTACTTCCGGTGTCTTTCAGGAAGATGAAGCGGAATAGTAACATATGGGAATTCACTGCTGTCCGGTTTAACTTAGTCGCGTCGCCGTCAAGTTCAAATCCAAGTATGGTTTATAGCGATTTCAGGGTGTCCACGATTTGAATTGCGTGGCGCTCATTTGCGATGCTTTCGGGATTCGACGACCGGGAGTGCCGCATGAACATGGGCAAGACGCTGTTTGCGCAGGTAATGGAGTTTGTGCCGTGGAAGACCTTTGCACGCATCATCGAACGGCACAAGGGCGATACTGGAGTACGCACGCTCGGCTGCGCTGACCTGTTTCGCGTGATGGCCTTTTCTCAACTCACTTGGCGTGAGTCATTGCGCGACATCGAGGTGTGCCTGGAAGCCAATCAGTCCAAGCTGTTTCACATGGGCATTGCGGCGCCGCCCGCCCGTTCCACGCTGGCCGATGCGTTGAACCTGCGCGACTGGCGCATCTACCATGCACTGGCCTTGCGGCTGATCTCACACGCCAAGGTGCTATACGCCGAAGATCCTTCGGTGCTGGGGCTTGATGCAAGCGTTTATGCTCTGGACTCTACCACCATCGACTTATGTTTGAGTTTGTTCAACTGGGCGCCGTTTCGATCCACCAAGGCGGCCATCAAGCTACATACACTGCTGGACCTGCGCGGCGCGATTCCAGCATTCATTCACATCAGTGACGGCAAGCTGCACGATGTCAACGTGCTCGACATTCTTCTTGTCGAGGCGGGCAGTTTCTACATCATGGACCGCGGGTATCTAGACTTCGTGCGGTTGTACGCAATGCACCGGGCCGGAGCCTTCTTTGTCACACGCGCCAAGGAGAACATGGATGCGCGGCGCGTGTATTCGTTTCCCGTCGACCGGGCCAGCGGAATCATCTGCGACCAGCGCGTCATGCTTAACGGCTTCTACTCGGCAGAGAATTACCCGGACCATCTTCGCCGCATTCGCTTCAACGATCCAGGGACGGGCAAGACGCTGGTCTTTCTGACCAACAACACCGCATTGCCTGCCCTGACTATCGCTGCGCTTTACAAAAGCCGCTGGCAGGTTGAGTTGTTCTTCGAGAATACGACATGATGCACTCCTCCGTATGTCATTGAATCTCAAAGAGCAGCTTCGTTAAATTCTCCGTTGGTGGGGGTGTTGCCTGGGTTCTTGCCTCCCTGTATCGATCAACGTCCCTTTTCAGCAGTATCCATGGGGCGTTCCCGCAGATTTGCGTGGCGGGCAGTTGCTTTAGCTGAATCAGCCGGAAGATAGTCGTCGGCGTGACGCCAAGAGCATCGGATGCTTCGCGGACAGAGATTTCACCCCGGTCCTGCCGTTCCCCCTCTCGGTAGACTGGAACCGCATGACGGTTACGCAGCGCGCATACATGCTTTGCTGTCCAGATTTGCCCGTGTGCTGTGCGCTGTTCATTCTTATTCAAGATCGATGCGATGCGCGCGTCCGGTTGAATGCGCGCCAGTTTGCCAATCATCTCTACAATGTCGTGGCCGGTCGCATAGCGATGTTGCCCGGTGTGGATTTTGGGAAACTCCACTTGGGTATGATCCCTGCCTTGCCAGTTCAACACAAGCCGTATCGTCTCGGCCTCGCAGGTAGCCGTGATCTCTTTCAGCGCGATGCGGAGCAGGCGCTTCTTGAACTCCGGCGAACTATGCGGATCGTCCCATAGCCGCGGTATGTCCCGCGCGAAGTCCAGTAAATCTCGCTTCTGCGCATCGGTAATGGGATGCTCGCGGCCATCTTCGAGCGCGGCGACCTCCGCCTCAAGTTCGTCCTCGGCGACCAGCGCCCGATTCCAGCGGCGCTCTAGTTCCGCCGCTACAAGCCGATTGGAGGGATCCACTGCATCATATTGGCGACGCGCATGTGCCACTTCATAACGTGCTTGTTGCAGGGCCAACGTCTTCTGCTGAATACGTTCATCGTTGGCATCTTCAAGCGCGGCGATAGCAGCCATTGCCGCATCGATGCCAAGCGGCGACAAGCAGCGCAGCAATTGCTCCGACACCAGGCGGTCAGCTCGGAGCCCGCCAAACATCACGCAACTGGGTTGATCGCGATTGAGCATGTACCCGGAGCACTGGTAGCGAATAACACGCTGCCGAGGATATTGCGCCAGCATCTTCGCGCCGCAGTGGCCACAGCGCAACAAACCGGCGAGCAACGCCTCTCCGTGCCGAACCGATCCCCTCACGGCGTGACTATTCGCGTTTTCGTTGTGGGCAATCATCGCTTGATTGCTTTGATACACGTCCCAACCAATGTAGCCCTCGTGATGATCCAAAATCAATACCGCCCAATCTTCGCGGCGGCGTTTTACCTGGCGCTGAACCTTTTGGCCCGCCTCCAGGCGCGTTATCGTTTTCTTACGTCCGTACGCGTATGCGCCGGCATAAACCGGATTCTTCAAGATGCTGAGGACCGCATGATAGCGGGCAGGTTGCCATCCCTTTTCGCGGGCGTCTTTCGTGCCCAAAACAACAGGCAGTTCGATCTGCTCACGATCGAGCCAGAAATAGACCTGGCGCACGCTGCCCAACTCTGCGAACTTGCGAAATACCAGATCGATGGTGGACTGGACTCGGGCATCTGGATCCTTCTCGATCCTGTCATCCGCTCCTCGCAGATAACCAACCGCAACCCGCTGAACCAGAGCGCCACGCTGCGCTTTTTGCCGTAACGCCGCTTGGCCACGTTCGCGGAAATTAGCTACTTCCATCTCGCTGATCGTGCCTTTCATGCCCAGCAAAAGGCGATCATTCGTAAGCCTTGGATCGTAGATGGATTCGGCATCGATCAGCAGTGCGCCGACCACGCTGCAGAACTCCAAAAGTGTATGCCAGTCCCGGCCATTGCGCGCCAGGCGGGAAGCCTCGATGCTGAAGACTGCTCCAACTTGCTCATCGCAGAGCGCGCGCAATAGGCGCTCAAAACCAGGGCGGCGAGTTCCAGACCCTGATATGCCGAGGTCTTCATCGATCACCTCGACATTTTCCCAGCCCAGAGAGCGGGCATGGTCGACCAAGGCATATTGGCGGCGTTGGCTCTCAAGGTTCTGCCGCACCTGTCCCGGCGTTGATTGACGAATGTAGACACAGGCCTGCCTGGATAAATACTCAGCGGTGATCTTGTTCATCGCCGGCCTCCTTGCGGATCCCTCTGACCTGCGCCTGCATCCACTGCTTCAATGTCTGGCGAAGCTGGTCTGTTACCTCCTGCGGGAGTTGTACGCCGACTGCGGGGAGAGGTTCCTCGAAGAGTTGGCGTTGTTGCTTTATTCTGACCGTTGGCATCCTGATTCTCCTCGCGCACATTTTGCACAGCGGAGGCAGGAATAGTCACGGCCGCATTGCATAATTCCAGAAGCACTTTACCGGGCAGGCGGGCCGTCGATACAAGCTTTATGCTCGCCGCCTCCGGATGCGTCATCCAGTCTGGCACTGCCAGCGGGCGGCCATCGGCCAGGCGCACCACGTAAAATGCTTCGCTATAACGCTCGTACCGCCGGATTACCGGCAGGCTGTGCGTGCACAATGGATGAAATCGATAGTGGATCGTGACTTCATCAGGACTATGTTGATGGGCAGTATATCGCCCTGTTGTTCAAATGGATCAGGCAGCACCTACGCATCAAGCGTTTTCTGGCTACCAGCGAGAACGCCGTGAGAAGCCAAATTTGGTGTGCAATCGCCACCTATGTGCTGATTGCCATCGTCAAGAAGGAACTGAAACTCGATGCCTCGCTCTACACTTGTTTACAGATTCTGTCGGTATCGATCTTCGAGAAAACCGAGATTTCATGCGCCCTTCAGCCAAATCTCCACGGAACAGACCAGACAACTTCCTCTAACCAACTGAATCTATTCGACATCTAACCGGACACCAGTGATGGGAATTATATATTTAACTTTGTGCCGCACTAAATGTGCACAAACGATGTGTTATGCCGGCTATTGGTCGCATTGACCTGACAATGGTATAAAGATCGCCACTATCTCAGCCAAGACCATTACCTGGGAATTAAGTATATAGTTCCCCTCTTTAGACCGTTTCGAGGGGTTGGGCAAAAAGAGTCATAGTCAAAACTACCCAACTTCCGCGGGGAACCTGTCGACTGAGGGCGCCGACGGGCCGGCTCCAAGCACTTCCTGAATCTGCCTCAGCCGGTCCGTCGGGCGCACGGGTTTCGCGAGAATCTCGAAGGCGAGCCCGTTGACGCGGGCGGTTTCAAGCTGATTGGCGGTGGAAGCCTGGCCGGAGAACAGCAGCACCTTGCAATCCGGACAATGCTTTCGCACTTCAATCGCCAGCTCGATCCCGGATAGAAGCGGCATCACGACATCGGAGATGAGCAGGTCCGGAGCTTCGGAGCAAGCGGCCTCCAAAGCCTCAAGAGACTTGGTGAAGGAGGTGGCGTCGAAACCCTGCTTGCACAAGATCATGGCCAGAGTGGAGGCGATGGCGCGCTCGTCGTCCACGACGAAGATGCGATGTTTGTTGCGCGGTTGGGACATGATATTCCCCTTTCTCAAAGAACCATGCAACCAGCCAGCCTGGCTATTGTTGCCCAGCCCCTCGAAACTGCCTAATTGGCCCAATCCCAACAATGCCGCCATCGGGGGCAACCTGGGGCAGGCTTGAAGGAGCCTCCGCCGGGCTTTACACCCCCATCCCCTCAGGTCACGCCTGCGCAGACGGCGCCGGCCGCAAAGCCGGCGAGAGGCGGTATCGCAGCGACTTCCTCTTACGCGGCGGGAACACCGACGAGCCGCATGCCGCCCTTGGTCTGCTCCGCCTGGACGACGCACTTCTCCATCCGGTAGTAGGGCACGCCCAGCTTGAACGCCTCCAAAATGGCCTCGCCCTCGTTCGTGAATTTCTTCGTGAGTCGCGGAAAGCCGTTCTCGCCGGCCTCCCCTGGCGCCAGCGCATAGATGATGTCCGCCGGCTGGGCGGTGTCCTTTTTCGCTTTCTTCTTCCCTGGGCCCAAAGCCGGTGCGCGTTTTGCTTCAGATGCCGGCTTTTCGGCCGCCTGCTCGATCATCATATGTGCCTTCTTTCATCGTGTTCGCGCCGCGTGTGTCCGCGGTGATTTGTTGGGAGTGGAACCGGGCGGCCATCGGGCCGCTCGGGGCGTTGGTAGAATATCCTCTACGAGTCTAATGGTGCAGGGTGACCTTCGGCGCCGATCCTACCGCTGGCCTACGGTTATCAGTCTTTCTCACAATGCATTTCTTTGGGCAACGAAGGCTATCAGTTCCCGGCAGCCCAGGCGTCGACCATGTTGCGTACCAGTGCCATACCAGATAGGGCATTCGCAAGGATGTAATCGACCGGCGATACACCACGGAACTAAGGGATGCGTTTTGCGGGGGCAAGGTCACAGAGATCTGCGGCTAACGCCTCAGAAGGCTGAATCGGTCGTTATCCAAGGTCGTGAAGGCCCCAAATTGCCAAGAGAGGCTTCTCACAGATTGCCCTTGGTGACAGCGTTGTTGGGTCCACCCCTTGGGCTACTTATTACACATATCCCGAACCTACCCAAAGCTAGTGGGAATCACCGGACATTTCAGGCAATGGCCGCGAGGCCATGCCTTGCTGCCAGAGTGAGCAGCTTTGCCGCAGGCCCGCGTGGTTGCTTCTCGCCGCGCTCCCACTTGCTGACCACGCCGGTCGTCACATTCAGGTGCGCGGCAAAGACGGCCTGGCTCACGGCCGCTTTGGTGCGAATGCGGCGGATGCTTGCCGGTGACATTTCCAGCACCGGAGTCAGACACGCCTGGTCGAATTCCCGCATGGTCTTGCTGTCGAGCATGCCGATCTTGTGCAGGTCCGCCATGCTCTCATGCACCGCGGCGAGGGCTTCACTCTTATACGCTTTTGCCATGTCTTTCCCCTCTCCCAAGGTTTGGTTTGGCAATTTCTAAAAGGGACTTTTCCCGCACGATCACCGTCAACGCCTCTTCGCTATAGCCGAGGTAGACCCGAGCGGCTTTGCGGAACGCCCGTAGATCGCCGCTTTTGATGTTGGCCAGGTCCTTCTTCTCAAAGCCAAACATCAGCACGACCCGCTTGCCCACTTTCATCGCGACGATGGCGCGGGCGCCGCCGCTGGTTCCCTCTCCCTGTCGCGCCAGCCGAAATTTGAAAACTCCGCCGCCCAGGTCCGCGTCGTAATCCTCGTTCACCGCCTGCCACAGCTCGGCATCGTTGATGCCAAATCGTCGCGCAAAACGCATGAAAGGTTTGGAGGCGAAGACCCGAAGCGTGCTGGAGGGAACGGACATCTGGAAATAAGTATAGCTCTTAGAACTACAGGTTGATACGCCAAAATAACCCTACAGAATCGGAAACCCCTTTTCCCCTCACTCTGCACAGTCCAGAACGATCCGGACGTGGTTTCCCTTGTCGGGAACTTCGGCAACTCCTCGGTGGTGGCATTTTGTGCGCTGTGGCGATTGAGTATTCTTGCGAAATCCCCGGCGCCAGGCCAGTCGGGAGAGACATAGAGGCCGGCACCCGTGGCCGGCTGACAAGCGTTTGATTCAAAAGGCGATGGCGGGTAAATTATTTCCCCTCCTGAAGGGCGCCGCCGGTTATGCTGGGTTCGGAGGCCGGGAGAAATGGTAAAAGCGGATCTTGCCGGAATGGTGTCCGGATTGGGAGACTTGGCTAGCGGCGAGGCCGAGGCCATCGTGGATACGATCTTTGACGCGATGATCGCGGCGATACGAAGCGGCGACAAGGTTGAAATCCGCGGCTTCGGGTCGTTCCGCATCCGGCAGCGGGGTGCGCGTACAGGCCGCAATCCGAAGACCGGCGAGCGGGTAGAGGTGCCGGCCAAGCGTATCTCGTACTTCAAGCCGTCCAAGGATCTGCGCGATCTGGTTAATCCCTGAGCGGGGACCGGGGCGCGGGCGGCTTCGAGAGCGGCGGGCGGGTCCGCGGCCCGGAGAAACCCTTATTTTGGGCCTGCAGATCACAGGCGGTTTGAAAAGGCGCTGGAAGGCTATTTTGGCGGCTGCTCGTCTGGCACGCCCGATAGCCATCTATTCTCGGGCGTTCTAAAACCCGCGCATTCACGTGTGCCTCCCCCATAGAGCCGCTTCTCCCCGCGACGCCCCGCCCGAACACCGGTTCAGAAGAAGATCCGCCGCTTCCCTCCCCCGCCAATCCCCGGCTGTTCTCCCCCAGCGCCGCGAAGCGACTGGCCGGTTGCACCCTTCGAGAGAATCGCCGGGCGGGCATATCAATCGTCCCTGCGGCAAGGGCCGCCGGTGCTGCCCAGCCCGAAAGCCGCGAACAGAATAACGAACCAGGGCAGGATGGCGGTCAGGATGCGCAACAGGAGGGATTCTTTGGATGGGGCTTGCCTGGACATCTCCGGACCGTTCCGGGCAGCGTGGCCAATACCGCCCCAAGAACGTAATACCGCGGAGAGACCGGATTTTCCTTTTGAGCGGGATGTCCCGGCATAAGCGGGCGCGCGGACTCCGCGGCGTCACGCGGATCGGGCGGCCTTTCCGTTCCGCCGCCCTCAGCCGTCCGCTGGGCTCTCGATTCCGAACCTGGCCAGGCCGCGGCCTTATTCTGGAATCGCGATTGAGAAGCGGGCGGAGGTCGGAGAATGTGCGGCCGGTACTACAGAACCGAGGACAAGCAGGCGATCGCTGAATACTTCCACGCCGCGGCGGCGAGCGGGGAACCGCTGCCGCCGGGTTACAACATCGCGCCCGGGACCAGGCAGCCGGTCATCCGCCAGGCCCGCGAGACCTTCGCGCGGGAACTCGTGGGCATGCGCTGGGGTCTGATCGGCTTCGGCTCGGCCGGGCCAGACCCGCGCCGCGCCACTTTCAACGCCCGGAGCGAAAACCTCGAAAGGAGCGATCTTTGGCGCGCGCCTCTTCACAAGCGCCGCTGCCTCGTGCCCTTGTCGGGATTTTATGAATGGCGCAAGGCGGACAAGGCGCCGTTCCGCTTTACCCTGCGCGGCCAGCCGCTGTACGTGCTGGCCGGGCTCTGGGACGCCTGGATGGATCCGGCCGGAAGCTGGCTGCAGAGTTTCTCGATTATCACGGTGCCGGCCAGCCCGGCCATGCGCGCCGTTCACGACCGGATGCCGGCGATCCTTCGCCCGCAAGACTACGACGAGTGGCTAGACCGGGGTCAAGTGGAAAGGGCGCCCATTCATCTGCTCGCCTCTTTCCCTGAAAACACGCTGGAGATGCACGCCGCCAATCCCGGTGTGGGCAATGTGCGCAACCAGGGCGCGGACTTGCTGTCGCCTTGAGCCGCCTTTATATATTCTCCATTTGTTCGCCTATAATACATGCTTGCCCGACTCCCGCCATTGCGTCTACATGAGTTTTCAACTCCGCGGAGGCTGGCGATGCCAGTTCCTGGAGGCCGATCTGGCCACTTCCCTGCCCCGGGTTTTCAATTTCGCTACCCCGGATAAAGTGATCGCCCTGTCCGATCTCGTCAGCCGCCAGGCTCTCTATACGGCGATCGAGACCGGCCGCGGCGGAGTGTTTCTGAGTTTGACCGGCGAGCAATACGCCAAATTGCGGGCGGGCCCCAGACCGGCGCCCCAGAGATGACGGCCGGAACGACGGATTCATAATCCGTGGGCCGACGGCCAGACGGTCTCAGTAGAATTTTGGATAGACGAGAGAAACCTGTAATTACTTGAACGCTTTCCTGTAAATATTTGTATTGGGGCAGATCCAACATCCCTGGCGCCAGGGGCAATGGTGGGCAAAGATATCTTTGTATGTTTTGGCGGCGTGGGTGGAATGCGTCTTACTTGCCGCCCCTGGAGGTCGAAACCAGCCCTAGAAACCTTACACCCCCAGGGTTGGTTTCATCCCCAGGGAATCATTCAACCACGATCAGGCAACTCCGATCCGATTATGCGTTCCAGTCTGTCATTTGACGCAGCCTCTGCTCGGCAAGATCCCGCTCCTGCTGGCTCCGCGTGGGGTCATTCAGAATGGCTTCCTGGCGCTCGCGGTCCTGGCGAACCCACTCGCGGAGTCCCTCCTGCTCCTCTTGGCGACGACGCTGCTCCTCAGCAGCCAGCCGCGCCTGCTCTTCCCTCCTCTGCCGGAATTCCAGGAAGGTTTGTCCGGCAAAAGACTGCGGCACTGTGGCCAAAATCAGCCCGGTCGGATTGGTGATGTTCCGGTTGCTGCGCGCCAGTTCCAATTTCTCACTGACAAAAAAGACGATCTCGTCACTGCGCACATCGGCACGCACCCGGCGACAATCCCGCAAAAGCTGTACTGCTGCAGCTTCGTCGACCGGCCAATAGCGATTCAAAGCCTCCGCTACTTGCCGAAGCTCGTCTGCTGTCGCCCCCTTCTGCTCCACGCCGGCCTGGGCTGGCAACTGATCGCTGAATTTGGGAACGGGCGACTTGTTACGGCTGCGTTTGGAGGGCGCCGGACGTAGAGACGTTTTACCACCTGGTGACGTTTCATCCCCAGGGGGCGTTCTAACCTCTTCGCCGTCCGCCGTACAAAAGATTACCCCCTTATTGCGCAGTACATAATTCAATCCGGCCGCGCGACGGCGCTCCAGAATCTGTTTGTATGAATAGACACGATACAGTCGTGGAAGAGAACTGACCGTCTCGAAGGTCTCCAGCACTTCGATGGCGAGCTTTTCAAAGAGCCGTGCGATGTTCTGGCGCACATTCTTTTTGGCCATGTTGACCCGCTGGCCTATATCCGCAGCTCCAATCCGGATGGTACGCGTGCCATTGGGATCGCTTGATTCCGGCTTCCCGGAACGCCACAGCACTTGGTAAACAGCTTCCTCTCCGAGAGAGTGCGCATCTTGGGCAAGAACACATTTACGTACCTTAGACCGGCCACGTCCCGGGACCAAAGCCGCTGTGGATTGGAATGGAGAAGTATTTGGGTATGAAAGACCCCCTGGGGATGTTTCATACCTAGGGGGTCTTTCGTTGACAAGGTTCTTTTCGTCTCCTGTGGTGATATCGTGCACTGTGTGTGACGCCACTACAGATAGATCTATCTTTTCTCCTGCCGCAAGCGGCACAACATTGACCGAAGGTTGCGCTAAATCTGGAATTAATTCGGGCACATGCGGGCGCACAGTTGATTCCGCGCGCATAGGTATATCGTCCGCAGAGGATGATATGTACCCAGGGGTCTTATCGTCCCCTGGGCCTCGAACTGTACTCAGAGGCAAAACCGCCAATCGAGACATGCTCACCACATTGCCCGAACGAACGACCTCCGGTGGAACATCCAGAAACGAGGTCATGCCCTTGAGAGCCGGTGCTTGAGCCGCCACGGCATAATCAAAGGGTTCGATCGGCTTTTTACGCGAACTACGCCGTGGCTCTTGTGGCATTCATTTCATCCTTCAGGATATTGACCAGTTCGCACGCTACTTCCTTGTAATCCTCAATCGCTTTGCATTTCGCATCGTAGTCCACGATAAATTGCCCTGCGCGCGCTGCCTTGGTGACGCTCTGGTCGGTTCGGATTGAGTGCAGCAAGGGAATGCTCATTCCTAGGGAAAGCCCTTCCAGCCCGTCAAGAATCGCACTAGTCATCGCTAGACGCCGGTCCACCATGACCGGCAGTAGGCCAATCGTACGAATATTGGAACGAAGCAGTTGATTAAGCGATTTGGAGGCTTCTATGGAGGCCATGGCCCCTTGGAAGGACAATGTGTCCATGGCAATCGGGATGAGCACTCGCTCGGCATAGACCATGGCACAGGTCTGCAACAAAGTAATCGAAGGACTAACGTCGATCAGCACTACGTCGTAATCCTTTTCCACTAAGGAAAAGAGTTGCGAAAAGGCATGTTCACGGGCCACGTTGCCCATCAAGATCGTCTCAACCTTGGTGGTCTCCCGGTTAGAACAGAGCACATGTAAATTTTCGCTGACTTTCACGATACAGTCGTCGAAGCGCAGTCGCTCGATCACGAAGTTATAGAGGCCGTAGGTCGGCCTTAGATTCAAAACACTGCCCACCGATCCTTGCGGATCGGTATCGATCACCAACACGCGCTGACCTCGGTCCGCAAACTCCCGGGCCAGGGTGGTGGTGGTTGTCGTTTTGGAAACGCCACCTCGTTGATTGGAGATCACAAGTCGAATCATGCTCTTTTTCTCAATATTTCCTGATGTATGAGCTCAACTTCCTCAGGCCGCCACCGGTAATAGCGGCTCTTCGGATCGCGTGCTGGTTCAGGGATGCGCTCCGTTGCAAGCATTCGGAACAAGGTGCGCGTTGACAGGCCCAGGACGGACGCAACTTCCGAGGTTGACAGCATATTCTCGAATATTCGTTCAAAACGTCTTTTCATCACATCCCACCTGAGATCTTAATATTTCACAGATTCGCGGCAGAAGCAAAAACCTATGACATTTTTTCACAACTCGTGCCTTTTCGAACAACAATCTCCGCATTGATTGGATATATATATCCAATTTTCCTATTTTCAGGTTCTAGTGGATATTGGTGGCTTTCGTATCTCTACCGCTTGATTGAAAAGATAGATAACGTCGTCGTCGTTCTATACTTTTTCCTTATTAACTAACACATTTCTAAAGAGTTCCCTTTATTGTGTGGATGTTTTATCCCCAGGAGCAGGGATGTAAGGTACGCAGGGGGAGGGAACGAAACGTATTCTACCCACGCCATGAAAGGTATCCAGGGGGTAGGAGATATTCCACCCCCAGGGGATGAAACCACCCCAGGGGGTGCAAGTATAGACATCTCTCCTGAGGATCTAGCCCGCTCTCTATAAAGTTGCTTTATCCGCAAGCCACTCCCGGATATACGCAGCATCATCCTTCTCCGCCGCGTTCTCCGCAGTTTCGCCGGCATCTGCTTCAGAAACTGCTTCATAGCGCTCCGCAAATCCCTCCAGATCCCCCTCCAGCAGCGTAGCCACGCTCCAGAGCGAGGCGGCCAGTTCCTCGACCGTCGTAAAGCGGATGGCCAGGGAACTGCGCTCGATATGAACGTTGGGGGGAAGGGAATTGACGCCCACGGAAAGATCCCGCTGGACCAGCTCGCGCAGTTTACGCCGGACGACCGTCGGCTTGCCCTCGGCCCGGATGGCCGCCAGCTCAAGGGCTGGATCTTCGACGGCCTCCAGTCGGCCCAGCAGAGCTGCCAGAGCCTCGCGCTCAACCAGCAGACTCTTGCCAATCCTTACCGTGGGCAGCAGGTTCATGAGCATCTGGGCAGATCGCGGCTGGACCTCGAAGAGACGTTCGATGTCGGAGCAGGTGTAGTGCGAGCGGACCGATTCGCCGACAGCGCGGGCCAGGGCAGGGAGTCGGGGAAGCCACGAAACCGGACGCGCCATGAGCCTGTTCCTTTCCCGGCCGGGAGAGCATTCTCCAACAAAAACAGCCGTCTGGAGAGATTTTCAAGCCTGGGGTATTATTGCGCAAGTGCGCAGTAATGTTCGTTTGCAGGGGACCGGAAGCGCCGCATTATTCCATACGATAATGTTACTTGTCGTTGCTGATAATGGCGTATACTGATTTTTGCAATAATCTATTGCACAATTGCCGGTTTGCTTGAAAAGCGGAGGGAAGGGAAGCCGCGGCAGATCTCCACCGGAACAAAGTCGCCACAGCGTGGCGACAATTCGGAGTCTCGCAGACAAGAGCCTCCGATATGGTGAATGCCGCCCGAGGGCGACAGTCGATTACCCAGAGCACCTAGCGACCGTGCGACAAGGGTTCATCCGGGTGCACGAAGGTAGCATAGCACTATCGGTTTGAAAGAAAGATCGGAAAAATGGAAACATCTCTCCAGCCTCCCACCGGATATCCCGAACTCCTGCAGGAGTTGAAGTCCCGCATCCACGCCGCCCAGGTTCGCGCCTCTTTTGCCGTGAGCAGGGAACTGGTCCAGCTCTACTGGTCGATTGGCCGGGAGATCCTCGTTCGTCAGGATGCGCAAGGCTGGGGCAGCAAGGTTGTCGAGCGGCTAGCCCACGACCTCCAAACTGAGTTCCCTGGCGTTGAGGGTTTCAGCTCGCGCAGCCTGAAATACATGAGAGCGTTTGCCGCGGCCTGGCCGGAGGAGCCAATTGTGCAGCAGCTTGCTGCACAATTGCCGTGGGGCCACCACATGGTTCTGCTCGACCGTCTGAAAACGTCCATCGAAAGAGAATGGTATCTCCGCGCCGCCGTCGAATACGGCTGGAGCCGCAATGTACTGGTCCTCCAGATCAAGAGCGCTCTGCACGACCGGGAAGGGAAGGCGCTGACCAACTTCCAGCGCACCCTGCCGCCTCCGGATTCCGACTTGGCCGGGCAGATTCTGAAAGACCCCTACAACTTCGACTTTCTCACCATCACCGAAGGCGCGCACGAACGGGAGATCGAGCGGGGCTTGCTGATTCATCTTCGCGACCTTTTGCTTGAGCTGGGCCGCGGCTTTGCCTTCGTGGGGAGTCAGGTGCCGCTCACCGTGGACGAGCGAACCTTCTATATCGATTTGCTCTTCTACCACGTCCGTCTGCACCGTTTTTTTGTCTTCGAATTGAAGGTGGGGACCTTCGAGCCAGAGTACGCCGGCAAACTTAGCTTCTACCTGTCAGCCGTGAACCGCACGATGCGAACTTCGCTCGACGAGCCGAGCATCGGAGTTCTCCTGTGCGAGAGCCGGAGCGGCCCCATCGTGGAATTTTCTCTGGAGAACATCGATCAGCCGATCGGCGTCTCGACCTACCATGTCACCCGCGAGTTGCCTGCGCCCATTCAGGAGGAGCTGCCCACAGTCGAGGATCTCGAAGAGGTGGTCAACAAGCTTCGTTTGGAAAGGAGCTAACCCTAGCGAAGAACAAGGATCGGAGGCGGTTGAAGATGACAACAGAGTTGGTCCGCATAGAAGCGGAGCCAGATCCGGCAGAAGCGCTCGGCCTGGCCGAGTTGCGCCGCATGGTTTTGAGCAGCGGAGTATCCAAGCACACCCAGCGCAACTACGCGAAGGCCCTCGACGAGTTCTTCGCTCTCAGCGCGGAGCGGCGCAAGCCGCTCTCACGCGATCTTCTGCTGGAGTACCGCGCCCAGATGCTGGCCTGCAAGCTGAGTCCTTCGACGGTCAATGTGCGGCTGTCGGCGGTGCGCAAGCTGATCGGAGAGGCCAAGCGCAAAGGCATCCTCAGCGGCGAGCAGGCCGCCGAGATGGCCGATGTGCCGAATGTGCGCGAGCAGGGAACGCGGCTGGGCAACTGGCTGACCCGTGAGCAGGCAAGGGAACTGCTTACCGTGCCTGATCGCACCACCCTCAAAGGCAAGCGGGATGCCGCGATCCTGGCACTGTTGGTCGGTTGCGCACTGCGCCGGGCCGAGCTAGCTGCGCTGCGCATCGAAGACATTCAGCAGCGCGAGGGCCGCTGGGTCATCGCCGATATGCACGGCAAGGGCGGTCGCATCCGCACTGTAGCAATTCCGGTATGGGTCAAGCAACTGATCGACGCCTGGACGGCCGAAGCCGGGCACAGTGCCGGACGACTGCTCCGCCCGGTCAACAAAAGCGGGCGCGTAGTGGGAGATGAACTGGGCGACTGGGCGGTGTGGAGCGTAGTCGAGCAAGCGGCGAAAGAGATCGGCATAGAGCATTTCGGGGCCCACGATCTTCGGCGCACATGCGCGAAATTATGTCGCAAAAACGGCGGCGATCTCGAACAGATCAAGTTCCTGCTCGGCCACGCCTCCATCCAAACCACCGAGCGCTATCTCGGCTCCGAGCAGGAGATCGCCGTCGCCGTCAACGACAATCTGGGGCTTTGAATATCCCTGATTTTTGCCCCACGCAAGCCCATGAAAACAAGGGAAGACAGTCGTGGGTCAACACTTACCCTTTGTGTCCCAAAGCCAGGACAGAATAAATGAGGGGCAAAGACCCCTTCTATCGGGAGACAAAGCCGTTGTTCAATTGTGGACAGGAATGCCGGGAACTCGGGAGTAGCCTCTCTTGTAACTGGGCAAGCAAATGGAACTCCAGGGCAAGAGCCATATGGACATTGGGGAGTTAGAAAGTTGGATAGCCATGGCCGACGCGTTACATGCCATCGAGCCGTCGAATCTTTACGAATTGAGCTGGACCTATGCGCCGGGCAGCATGTTTGCCTTCGACTCCGGCACGGGGAAACTTATAAACGTCAATCCGGCGGCAGAAGCGCTGAGCGGATATTCCCGCGAGGAACTTATCGGGTTGCATTTAACCATGCTTCACCCGGAGGCCGAGCGTGAGCGGGTGAAAGCTGAATTCCTGAACGCTGGGGGGCAGCCATCGTGCCCCCTCGGCTTTCACATTCAGCACAAAGACGGTCGGTGTGCGCCTGTGACGATTACGGCCTCGAAATCACTGGTGCTGGACGGTCGATCCGTAACGATTTGCATATACTTCGACATCACCATGGACATCATCGTGCATAACGAAAAGGAGAAGTATTTGGTCCAGATGGAGACAAAGTATCGTGGACTGCTGGAGGCGGCTCCTGATGGGATGGTGGTGGTAAACGAGGAAGGGGAGATCGTTCTGTTGAATGCCCAGGCAGAGAAACACTTCGGATACCGCGCCGATGAACTCCTGGGCCAGAAAGTGATGAACATTATTCCAGAAGGGTTTGCGGAGCGACTGATCGCCGACGGAACCCGCACTGCGGCGGAGGCTCTGGCGCAGCAGATCGGCACCGGGATTGAACTCAACGGACGGCGCAAGGACGGGAGCGAGTTCCCCATCGAGATCATGCTCAGCCCCCTGGAAAGTCCCGAGGGATTTCTGGTGACGGCGGCCATTCGCGATATCACGGTGCGCAAGGACGCGGAAAGGAATCTGGCCCAGATGGAGGCAAGGTATCGTGGACTGCTGGAGGCAGCTCCGGATGGAATGGTGGTGGTGGACGAGAAAGGGAAGATCGTCCTGCTGAATGCCCAGGCAGAGAAACACTTCGGCTACCGCAGCGATGAACTCCTGGGCCAGGAAGTGACGAACATTATTCCAGAAGGGTTTGCGGAGCGGCTTATCGCCGACGGAACCCGCACTGCGTCGGAGGCTCTGGCGCAGCAGATCGGCACCGGGATTGAACTCAACGGACGGCGCAAGGACGGGAGCGAGTTCCCCATCGAGATCATGCTCAGCCCCCTGGAAAGTCCCGAGGGAATTCTGGTGACGGCGGCCATCCGCGATATCACAGTGCGCAAGGACGCAGACGAGCATTTGGCCCAGATGGTGAAACAGATGGCCCATTCGGCCGCACACGACTTTCTCACCAGTTTGCCCAACCGATTGCTCCTGAACGACCGCATTGATCAGGCGATCGCCTTGGCGAAGCGCCACAAGCACCTAGTCGCGGTGCTGTTTCTGGATCTGGATGGCTTCAAACACATCAACGATTCCCTGGGCCACTCGGCCGGCGACAAATTGCTTCAGTCCGTAGCGGGACGCCTGTCGGATTGCGTACGCGCCCCAGACACGGTGAGCCGCCAAGGAGGCGATGAATTCGTAGTATTGCTGCCAGAAGTAAAACTGGCGGAAGACATCGCCATCGCGGCCAGGAGGATGCTGCGCGCGGTGGAAAAAGCTCACTTCATCGATGACCGCGAGCTTCATGTGACGGTGAGCATTGGCGTGAGCCTCTATCCAGACGATGGCCTGGATGCGGAGACGCTGATCAAGAACGCGGATACTGCGATGTACCAGGCCAAGGAAGATGCGGGACAGAGCTGCAGGTTTTTCAGGCCGGAGATGAATGTGCGCGCCGTGGAGCGGCAATCCATCGAGGAGGATTTGCGGCGCGCCCTGCAACAAAAAGAGTTCACACTGAACTTCCAGCCAAAGGTCAACCTGAGCACGGGAGCGATTATCGGGGCAGAAGCGCTGATCCGGTGGACGTCTCCCACGCGGGGGCAAGTTCCTCCGCTGGATTTCATTCCGATCGCGGAAGACTCCGGGCTGATTTTGCCCATCGGCGCCTGGGTTCTGCAAGAAGCGTGCGCGCAAGCCAGGGCATGGGTGGATGCGGCATTGCCTAAAACGACCATGGCCGTGAATGTGTCGGCGGCGCAGTTCAGGAACGAGAACTTTCTGGAAGACCTGTTTGCAACCCTGAGCGAAACCGGCATGGATCCCGAATGCCTGGAGTTGGAAGTAACCGAGAGCATACTGATGCGGCATGCCGAGGTGGCGGCATCCATTCTGCAAACGCTTAGACGCAGAGGGATACGGGTGTCAGTGGATGACTTTGGGACGGGCTACTCCAGCTTGAGCTATCTGCAAAAATTCCCGCTCGACGCCCTCAAGATCGACCAGTCGTTTGTCCGTGAGATCAGCACCAGGCCCGACGAGACGACCATTGTGCGCGCCATCATCAGCATGGGCCGCAGCCTAAACCTGCGGATCATTGCCGAGGGCGTTGAAACGGCCAGCGATCTGGCATTTCTGAAGGCGCAAGGTTGTGACGAGGGGCAAGGGTACTATTTCAGTCGGCCAGTGCCTGCCGAGCAGTTCGCCAAGCTGCTGACTGTCAATGCAGGTGCAGCCGCCATGCCGTGTAACTGAGAATTTCGTGTTCGATTCGCTCCATCTCGCGTGAGCCGCATTCGACCTGGACACGGGGCCGGGGCGAAGTGAGCACCTTGAGGCCCTTGACAGGTGTAAGCACGACCAGAAAAAGTAGTTGACACCAGACAAGGCACGGTGGTCCGAATTGAAAGTCGGCAGGAATGACACACTTACCCACAGCGAAAGAACCGAAGAGCCTGTCCGATTTGAGCTGGACCTATGCGCAGGATGGCAAGCTGGTGGTTGACTCCGCCACGGGGATACTAGTAGATGCCAACCCGGCGGCAGAAGCGTTGATGGGCTATTCCCGCGCGGAACTCATCGGCATGCATGTAACCATGCTGCATCCGGAGGGCGAGCGGGAGCGGGTCGAGGTTGAATTCCGCGCGGGAATGGATCACCCCTCGCCTCATTTAGATTTACACATCCAGCGTAAAGACGGCGTTTGCGTGCCGGTTGCGATTTGGTCGTCAGAGAAGCTGAGGTCGGCCGGCCGAGCGCTGGTCATCGGCGAGTTCCGCGATATTACAGATCAGGTGCAGAGGGAGCATCAGCTTTCGGCCCAGAATTGGGCATTGGGCGCCTACGCGGTCGCGACTTTGGCACTTGGAGGGACGCATTCTTCCGAAGAACTTCTGTTCCAGGCCATATGCAAGGCCATCACGCACGAATCCATCTATCTGTGCGCTTGGGTAGGCATTGCTGAAGATGGTCCGGGGAAGCGGATTCGCATTGCCGCGGCAGTGGCGAACGAGGCAGTGCGGGGCGTGCCAGCGGAGGGCGTGGCAGAGTTTCTGGGCGGATTGCATTTGAGTTGGTCGGAGGATGAGCCGGGAGGAAAAAGCATGGTGAGCACCTGCATTCGTACCAACGAGATGCAGATTGCGCCTGACGCTGAGAAATCAGCCTTCGATCAATCGTGGCGTGAGCATCTGAAACTGTACGGCATTCGCTCCTTCGTGGCCGTTCCATTTTCTATCATGGGCAGGGTGCGTGGTGCATTGGTTGTCTATGCAGCACGCCCCAACACATTCGAAGCCGCAGCCATTGAGGTATTCCAGCATCTTGCGGGAGAGCGCCAAAAAGTCGGGGGTCCGCTCGTATCTCTCTGATTACACTGTTTGAATGCCGAGTTGATTCCCGCTTTGATGGAATGAAACTTGGGAGTTTAGTGAATTTCATCCGCACGCACGGTTGAGACAGGTATTGGTTTTAAAGGCAATTCATTGTCCGACCCCCGACTTTTTGGCGCTCTCCAATTGGAGCGCTGGGACGAGCATTGATTCGACAGGCATATCCTCCTCCGACCCCCGACTTTTTGGCGCTCTCTAACCCATGTTCAGCCCTCAGCAACGAGCCGGGGCGCTTCTCTTCAACAGGTGTTTCATTCAGACCGGACACTCAAGTTCAGGGCTACTTTTCTTGCACGACGGCTAAAGCCGCAGCTTTGGTTTCAGAGGCAACGGAGTATGGTGACCCTTGAAGCGAGGTCAGCGCTCCGGTCGACGGGTTAATGGCATATGCATAGATCGGCGGATTTCCGGTCGCGATGATATACAGATACTGCCCCGTGCTATCCAACGCCAGATAGGAGTAAACCACTCCCACTGTTGGCCAGCCCGGCAGATGGGTTGTGGACTGAAGCGTCAAAGCGCCGGAGCTGGTATCCCTCTTGAAGACTCCAACCAGTCCTGTATCGTCCGAGACAAACAGGAAGGTTCCCGAGGGCGAGATAGCAATGCTTCTGGGGGTGGTCCCGAAGGCGAATGGAGAACCGGAAATGGGCGTCAGTGCCGCTCCTAGTGACACAGAGTATCCAGAGATTGTGCCGTCGCCGGTGTTTGCAGTGTAGGCAAACCATCCTGTCGGGTCGATGGCTACTCCCGCTGGGGCAACGCCGGCTGCTGCCGATTGAGGATATGCCGAGACCAGGTGGCCGTCTGCCGTCAACTCGTACGTTTCGAGAAGAGGTCCATGATCCCATGTCCCCGTGTCGGAAGTCGCGAAATAGCCGCCTGCGGGCGAGGCTGCTATTCCGCCGCCACCACCGCCGCTAGAGGCGTCTATCGCTGTGACAGCGCCCGATGAGCGGTCGAGGCTAAAGGTGCCAACCAGTCCGGGGCCGTTCACCTTGACTGTGTCGTAAAGATAGTATCCGGATGGATCGAAGGCAATATAATGCGGAGAACAACAAGCTCCAATACTGCCTTGAGCTGCGGCGGTTGAGAGGGTGCCATCCGTTGCGTTGATCGGCAAATTGTTGATCGCGATTCCACCGCCCTGCGAGAAGTAGGTTGCCAAAGAAAGATACTGCCCCTGCGGGTCACCGGCGAGGGAGTAAACATAGTCTCCCGACTGAAAGACCGATCCAAACGATTGCAACTGGCCCGAAGAAGAGTCAATCGAGAACCCTGCGACATCCCCCGGTTGCAGATCATTGTAGGCTACGTAGAGGAATTCATTTTTGGCCTGAGTGCTCGTAACCGTGAAGCTAGCCGTACTGGATACAATACCATCTGGAGCCGGATTCGTGACTACCACAGGATAGGTACCCACCGTTGCAAGGTCAACCGAAGTGAGAGGGATCGTCAGTTGAGTTGCGCTGATGTAAGTAGCTGTATGGCTCACGCCATTGAACGTAACCGTTGAGGACGGCAGGAATCCAGTGCCGTTTATGGTAAGCGATTGAGGGGCAGCGCCAACCACCAGTGAAGCTGGCGAGAGTGTGCCAATTGCTTGAGAAGCTATTTCAGGTGTTTCGGTTCGGGAGGAACTGCTAGCCAGAATTATGTTGTGAGATCCGTTGGGGAGCATCGTGCTTTGTCCCTGGGAAACGCTTCCCAAAAGCAACATCTGGCGTCCAGAAAGGGCTGTAAAGTTATCTATCAAATAGTCAGTGCCGATTCCTGCGCTCTTCGTGATAGACCATTGCACCAATGGGGACAGGTCAGTCTGACTCGACAAAAGTTCGCCTGTAGCGTCTTCCGCTATACCACTCGCGGCGTCTTCCCCAATACTATAGTATTCAGACATTCCAAAGCTGGTTCCGGATGTTGTAGCGGCTTGCCTAAGGCCCGCATCGGAGCTTAATGAGTATTGTTCGAAAATGTAGGGACGACACGAATCTGAATTGTCATGAATAATGTCTGGATCGCACGCAGATTCCCACCCTTGGTTTTTAGCCAGCCAAGCCATTACCTCGGATACCGCAGGGTCGTTCGGAGAGAAGGAAGGGCTGATAAACGCCTTCTTTTCCTTCGCAAGCTCATTTTGCTTCTTCGCCACATCGCCGAGGCCAAAAGGGACCAAACTCCAGAATGAGAATCCTCCTCCCATTGGATGAATGCCAGAATTCATGCCGACCATATGTACGTGGGCTGCCATGGGATTTGTTGAATCATACGAGCTCAGTTGCTGAATGTTTCCCAACACTGAAACAATGGTGGCTGTAAAGCTATCCAACGCCTTTTGATCAATCGATGTAGCAGATGTCGGGAAGATCGCTTGATACGTGGTCGTTCCATTGATGAGTTGAGTGAGGCTGTCCTGGATATTCAATGAATACGAAGACTCATCCGAAACTGTGACGACTGGAACTGAGGTTGTGCTGTTAGTCTCAGTTGAATATGTAGCTCCTGTGCTGATCGACTGGTATGAGACAGCATAGTAATGAGTTGTCGGAGATGAGTCATTTACATTGAACTGAAGAGTGTAAACCTTGTCTCCAGCCGAAACATCTCCGTTGACGCCTGCATCATTCAAGAGACCTTTCGTACTGATTCCAAGGCCATTTTGATCTGTCTCATATGCCGTGACAGAGGTTGTGTTCAGGTCTGCATCGGGAAGCCAGATCGAGAGAGTCACAACTGTAGCGGTAGCGCTGGCATAAAGAGTAGGAGAGGTAAGCAGCGCTCCGTGCTGAAGAGGAGCGGGGGCCGTAACGGTAACTGAAGTTGCGCCGGATTTGGTCGAATCCTGCGTTGAAGTTGCTGTGATGGTCGCCGTACCCGCTGCGGCTGGCGTAAACACGCCCGTAGAGCTGACCGCTCCGACGGGTGAGGGGCTGACAGACCATGTGACCGCGGAACTGTAGCTTCCGGTGCCGCTTATCGTTGGCGTGCAGGTTGAAGTCTGGCTCGTCAAGATGGACGCCGGAGAGCAGACTACGGAAACCGCGGTGATCGTACTGGGAACGGCCACCGTCACTGTTGTCGAGCCGGACTTGGTCGAATCCCTAGTTGATGTTGCTGTGATGGTTGCCGTTCCCGCAGTCGCGGGGGTAAAGACACCAGTGCTACTGACCGCTCCGATGCTTCCTGGAGTGACAGTCCATGCGACCGCAGAGCTGTAGCTGCCAGTTCCGCTCACCGTGGGTGTGCAGGTGGATGTCTGCGTGGTCAGGATGGACGTTGGAGCGCAAGTCACAGAGACGCCAGTGATCGTAACGGGAACAGCCACCGTTACCGTAGTCGAACCTGACTTGGTAGAGTCTTGCGTCGATGTTGCTGTGATGGTTGCCGTTCCCGCAGTGGCTGGAGTAAAGATGCCGGTGCTGCTGATGGCTCCGATGCTTGCGGGGCTGACAGACCACATGATAACGGAACTGTAGCTTCCGGTACCGCTTACCGTCGCCATGCACGCGGATGTCTGATTCGTCTGAATTGATGCCGGGGCGCAGACCACCGCAACTGAAGTAACCGTCGAAGCGGCTGTGACGGCAATGGTTGCCGTGCCCGACTTGGTCGAATCCTGGGTCGAGGTTGCGGTGATCGTCGCCGTTCCCGCGCCGGTCGGCGTAAACACGCCAGAACTGCTCACGCTGCCAATGCTGGACGGACTGACAGACCAGGTGACGGCCTGACTCGGACTCCCTGTCCCCGTCACCGTCGCCGTGCAGGTTGACGTCTGATTCGTCTGGATTGATAGCGAAGAGCAGGAAACAGTCACTGAAGTTACGGTTGGGTTTGAAGGAGGTGTGGAGGTCGAACTACTGCCACCACCGCAGGAAGCTATCGTGAGAGCCACAAACAGGAGCAGAAAGGACCTAGGAATCAACGAGAGCTTCCGCTTGTACGCCACTTTCAGCAAATTCATGAAAACTCCTTCAAAGCGAAGACGGGACGAATCGAGAGTATCGTAGTAGGTTAGTGTGGCGGCTGTTATGCTTCGCGGTGACGGTCATCACACCTAAAATCCCCGCCTGACTAGAGGCTCAAGCCAAAATCTTGTCCTTGCTCCTGTTTCGGCGCGATTTGAGCCAGACCCAACATTGCTGTCACCAAGGGCAATCTGTCGACGGGATCGCCAACCAAAGAAACGAACGCCTCAGGGGCGGCAAGTGCGTGAAAGGGTTCCGCCGTTTGACTTCAGAGAGTAAAGTTGAGGAAATGCCCAAATGCAGCCAATGCGACAAGCAGGCGATCTGGTCCATAAATGGCGCTAATGTCTGTGTCTGGTGCTATGCACGATTTGAAGAAGAGAGCTGGTTCCGCAAATTCAGACAGGGGTTTAAGTGGAGGGTCTGTTCGCCCGCAGCCTAAAATGGCTGGGATGAGGAGAGCAGATGAGCAGACGTCCGCGTCGGAACCACACAGCGTCCTTCAAGGCGAAGGTGGCTTTGGCCGCCATCAAGGGAGAAAAGACACTTTCGGAGTTGGCCGAGCAGTTTGATGTGCACGCCAACCAGATCACGCAGTGGAAGAGCCAGCTGTTGGAGGGAGCAGCCGGGGTTTTCGGAAGCGAGGCGAAGGCAGAGGCCGCGACGGCTACGGTGGACCTGAAGACCCTCCACGCCAAGATCGGCGAGCTGACGCTGGAGAACGATTTTTTAGAAGGCGCGCTCACCAAGGCGGGACTGCTGAGCGCAAAGCGATGATCGACCCCGAGCACGACCTTCCAATCAAGCAACAGGCAGAGGTGCTGGGCATCAGCCGCAGCACGGTCTACTATGAGCCG